>ERZ773203.231-NODE-231-length-30578-cov-9.921502_pt1 | contig 30578 bp, 34 predicted proteins | sample MGYA00580529_ERZ773203 | MGnify/ENA primary metagenome ERZ773203 (study PRJEB29015, sample SAMEA2738176) | human oral metagenome | biome: human oral; feature: human-associated habitat; material: saliva | place: China | collected 2177 ... | reverse complement strand
GACGGCAATGGCTCCGGTGACGGCAATGGCTCCGGTGACGGCAATGGCTCCGGTGACGGCAATGGCTCCGGTGACGGCAATGGCTCCGGTGACGGCAATGGCTCCGGTGGCGGGAAGCGTCCCCTCACCGTGGAGGAAATTGAATCGCTCCCGCAAGCTCCTCATTACACAGAGGCCACCCCGGAGGCGGTCAAAGCGTGGGTGGACGCGTGCATCGAGCAGATTCCGGATCTAACGCGTGAAGAGCTAATGGCCGTCTACACCTACTCAGGTCCGCAATATAAGCTGATCAACGGCTGGCTTCGCGACCCATCAATGGCTGTCCCAGCCGATATCCCCAAGACAGTTGAGACCCTCAATAAATTCCTCGACAGGTTGCCTCAACATGGCGACGAAGTATTCCGGGGAACGCAGGTGCCTCAACACATTATTGACCGGGCGCTCAAGGACAAGGTCTACCGTGACCCTGCATTTTTCTCGAGTAGCACCACACGCGAGGTCGCAGAGAGTTTCAGAGATTCAGGAGATCTCGAGCCTGGAAACGCGCGAGTTCTGTTCGAGATTGAAAACGCTTCGGGATCGAACATCCGCCCGATGTCTATGTATGCCACAGAAGACGAAGTCCTCTTTAAATCCGGACTTGATTTCGACGTCGTAAACAAAATAGAACATCCTGACGGAAGTTACACCATCAGACTCAGGCAGAGAGAATAGGATGCAGCTATGCCCGTCGCTGTGAATGGAAACGTTAACGGAGCACAGTTGTGGATTGCCGACCATCATTGGTGGGATTACCCAAAGATCTGGAAGCTCCCTAAGCGCCCTGAAGACGGCCAGCTCGACTGGGAGCGCCTCTTCCCCCACCAACGCGACGTCATCCGTCGTTTTTCAGCCACGCTCCGTGCACTATCAGGCTTGCCTGCTGAGCTGCCGCGGGTGCCCTACCAGCCTTTCGGGACCCCGAGCCCACAGGGCTGGGTGATGCCTATCAGGTCCGGTACGCGCAGTGAGCTTCGGTATGGCAAGTGCACCTCTGGGGGCTCTGTGGTGTCCCATCACCCCATTCGCGGGACTGACACGTTCGCGCTCCTCGTTAGTGTAGTCGGGGAAAATCCCTGGTTTGTCGTCCGTGCAGACGGACGTCCCTGGCACGCCAATCCTTGGGCAAACAACACGCGAGTGGGGTCCATCTGGGTGCGAGTTCTTGCCTGGCAACATACATCTGATCACATTCTGCCATTTGCCGAGATAGCAATACCGCCCGAGACGGTACCCGCACAGCTACGTAGCATCTATATCGAGCGCTCCCCCGACGATCCTGACCTGTACGGCTCACTCACACAGCTACCAACCCCGGCAGAAGAACGCATCAAGGTTCGAGATGTCCCCGTGTGGTGGAAAGAACCAAAATACCTTCGGTGGAAGCATTTTCTTCAGCCAGAGCCAGGCAACCCAGACTATTTTTGGGATGGGCCTAACTCTCTCGACGAGCGCAACGCTTATACGTGCATCGTCCAATACGCGCACCTGCTCCGCAATTGGACATCACCCTACGTCCCCTCCCCCAGATTTATACAACATTTCGGCTCTCCACAGGAGGAATCATGAACGAAGACAACATCAAAAGTCTCTTGACTCTTCTCGAGTCACTACCCCCGACCCCGTCGGTGACCTTCCGCGGATACGTCGACACTTCCATCACGGAGCCACGTGCGATTGCTTCTCCCGTGCTCACAGCAACATCGCATAACATTTCGATTGCGACAAACAACCTGGCGGTTCCGCAGGTCGCTATCTTTATCGGCCAGAATGGACGAGACCTCAGCAGACTCATGATGGGTGCCCCCTCTTTCAATCTCGAAGAGGTCACCTACATGCCCGGATCCTACTTCTACGTGCATGCACCTCAGGAGTACCTCGGAGTGACCATCCAGCTGTACGAGGAAATGCGTCTGACCGAAGACGGAAAGAGCCTCACCCCCACCCGCGTTCTTGACTCGTGGACACCCATTCTCATTGAGTTTGAGCCGGCACTACACGCTGCTCGGACCCAGCGCGTCGACCTGCCCGAAGGCGCATCAGAACGTTTCCTCGTTCCCGTGGGCTAACGCTCCAATACGAAGGATACCGGCACTGACAGACCACTAGCTGGTGGGGAAACGATGTCATCATCGACGTCACCATCCGGCGATTGACCACACGGAACGTCAGCCAACACTGTTGCCCTGCTGGTCGCCAGGGCAACAGCCAGAGCACACACAGCTCGTAACAGCTGCGTGACTCGCTCCGTCGTGTCACATGGCGAGCACTCGCTGCACGCAACGGACACCGCGCATTCCCAACAGCACGGGCCTGAACACATCGGGTGTCCAACGCGAGAAGCATTCGAGGATAGGACGACGCGCTTATACTCGAGGTACAGGAGTGTCACCCACGGGAAGGCGTCATCATGCATGTGCTCGAGCAGCTGATCGAACGGGCAAAGAGCATCGGCGTCTCTGCCGACCTCATTGGAGATAACGACTGTGTCTTTCAAAACTCGGGAGACATGAGTTATCACTTTTGGGTTGACGATGGGCAGTATTTCTTTGGCTCCGACGAAAGAGCGACCACACGCTACTCAAACATGTGGACGTCTTCTCCTGATATCGCGTCACTGACCTTGATAGAGCTCGTTGGCTCCCTCTACCGCGAAACGGCAAAATACCGACAGATCGACATGAAATACGGGTGGCACTCCTTCCCCGTTGGTTGGGCGATCCAACGAGTGACGGGAAGCTCTAGCATGCACGTGACTTCCGAACGCCTTCCCGAGCTGAGCTACACAACCAGCTCACTCGACCAATACTTGCATATCCCCTCGCTCACCGTCTATCCCGTCAAGACGGTGCTCGACATGTTTTTCGACCCCGAAGCACCCCCTCTCGGCACGCTCGATCGCGTTCACAATTTCTACGCTCGTTTCTAACCGGAGAGGTCTGGTATCAACATGTCGATAGAGATGCTGACTCCGCTGTTTACCCCAATGACTCAGGTATCGGCAGACGATTCACGACACGAAGTGCGATTGACGATATCGGACGACGTGCAAGCAATTCTGCATACCGATCAACACCTCCTTGTCATCAACAAAACATATGACAGCGGTACGGTTTCCTACATGCTGCGCTGCGACAACCACAAGATATTGCTGGCACGCCTCGCCCTTGTCCTCGGCGAGGCAAACCCAGAGCTAAACGGCCTGCCACCCACTGCCGTGAAAACGCTCAGCCGCCTCCAGTCCAATTGGACTGTGAGGCGCTCGGCCCTCGATTCACCGTGGTTTGATATCACGTGCAATCACGATGAGAACCTCACGTACTCCACAACGTATCCCCCGCACGATGCCGTCTTGTCTCGACTCTTCAATGTCGACACCACAACGCTGATCGACGCCCTCATCAACGAAGGAAGGAACGGGCCACTATTGGCTGCTTTGAGGAGCACCGAGGAGGCGTAGGACACCCAGTGCATCATCCATCAGAAAGCCCTGATCGTCACAAGAGAGTAGAGAGCGTCTCACATGGCTACAACAATCAGCGACGACGAGTTCATGACGACCCTGACCTCACTCATCAATAGGCCTTTGACGGCACTGAGCGAGGATCACGTCTACTTCCACGGTCCAGATCCTCAAATCATGATGCACGTCTGGCGTGAGGACGGCTTTTATTTCGGCGGCACAAGCGAGCGCTCGTACAATCCGGGACCCGAAGTTCGCGCCAACGACCTCGTCCCAGTTAAACAATGGCTCGTGATGGAGTTGTTTGACTTTCTCCGAATGAGCCAGCACCTGGACGCTATCGGGATCGCATTCAGGCGCCTATCTCCTGCTCCGAACTGGTCTCAAAATCTCGAGACAGGAGAGTTCTTTCATGAGGGATTACCCACGGGGATCCTTGCAGATGACACATCACGTACTGCAGCGAATCTTCCTTGGTTCCTGAACCACTCACCCGAACAACTCCTCGAGATCGCACACATCGAAAGCACCAAGGAAGCCTGCCAAGCCCTCTTCGGCATGCCACACGTCCCCTTCGCTAAGCCCACGAACAGACGGAAGTAACACATGCTGTGGGAACAGTTTCGTAGCCTCGCGCTCCCACTCCTCGGCGAGCACTTTGCACCCAATCTCATCGAAGATAACGGTGACAGTCTCGTCTTTATCGATAGGCGTAGTCTGGCAGGCTTTGTCATCACAGAGGACGCACTGGGAATTACCATCGGCCGCGACGGCGAACGCAATACCGTCGATATTTTCTTCACGAGTCCTTCCATTGAGTTGGCCACCGTGGGTCTTACCCTCCTCGTACGCGAGGGGCTCGGCAAGCTCGTCGATATGCGCCATCCTTCGGACGAGCTTCTAGGCCCCGTGCCGGGCACCGACTACAGCATCAGAAGAGGCAGATCCAGAGGATTTCACCTCACCCACAATTCCGACAGCTCGTTGAGCGCAAAATGCGCATATTTTACATACGCGCGCGCAATTGCAGTCGCTGCTTCAGCACGCGAAGCCTCTCAATGATGCACCACCCCGAAACCGATCACTGAGTGACACGAGAGGGGCACGCGCCCCTCAGAAAGCATCCAGATCACTGAGGACGCATCGAGTTCAAGCTCGCTCACGATTCACTGACAGACGTCCTGTCGGGCGACGCTGAGCGGCTTCAGATTAGCATCTTGGCTGAACGAAATTCGATGGACGGAATCTGCTATACGAAGTCCGTCTGGCGATCCCTCGCACGTCTCCCCTCAAGGTGACGAGGCCTCGGCCCCCTCCCTGGATTCGCTGCGGCCGTAGAATCAAGACAGTCGATACTGCGCCCGAGGAGGAGCAACCCTCACATGAACGAAGAACTCGCCGCATACATCACTCGCCTGTGCGAACTCTCCGGGCACACGACCTGGATCAAGAAAGACTTAATCCTGGTCGAGCCGGGTGAAGACTTTATCTACGACGCATTCACCATGGTCAAGGAGTACTACGCCTACGGCGAGGTCGATAAATACTCATTCGGCGGGGCAGACTTCAGCTCCGTATCCTTCGAGATCTTCAAGAAGTTCGCGATCATGCATTTCGCCGCCGACATTCGTGCAGCTCACCAGCTCCCACCCCTCAACATCCCACCAGTGACCGACGTTCACCCCGGTTTTTCCATCGAATTCCTCGAACCGATTAGCTATCTACTGACAAGCAAAGCCTCGCCCATTCCCAAAACATACACAAACCTCTCGCCAGCTGCGCTGCTCCCGCTGTCATATCTGATGAGCACACCAAGCGAGGACCTGCTCAACCTCGTCCTCGAACCCTCCGGTGCCGGATACGTCGCGCTGTACCAGCAGAGCTGACACTTCCCTGCTCCCGGCGCTAACTCACGGAGCACGAGGCGAGAGCGTCGGTCACACCTCCTCCCCTCGTACGACGGGAGGAGATGTGCCATTTCGCGCTCGCCCGTCAGTTACGATGTCCGCAGAGACAACGACCCGAAGGAGTGAGCGCCCATGCTGAAAGAATTCGACGACCTCATATCCACGCTCTGCGCAAACTCTTCAATCGTGTGCAAGGAACGAGACGGCAGGCTGCTCTTCACTGTCGATGGAAGTCTCTTTGATTCCTTCTGGTACTCGACAGACAACTACCGCTTCGGCACGAGCGAACGCCCAAGCCGTGTCGGCGCGACGCTGCGAACCCCGAGTTCAACAGTCGCGAGATATGAGTTGGTGCGCCTTCTGGGTGGCTACAACCGATGGTCGCATGGGCGGCCGGCGGTCGAGCTAGCGACTGACCCGGATTCCCTCCAAGCAAGCTGGACGATAAGCCCCGGACAACTGCCCGGCGAGCAGATCCTGTCAATGCGCAGTTGCCCCGACGTAGAGTTCACCTCGTTCGACGAACAACGCGCGTTCAAGCTCGCACATCTCATGCAGTATCCCTATGAGGACGCACTACAGCTGTATCTGGGTGAGTAGAACCAACGCACCTAACAGAGGCTGCGTGCGCAGCTTCGTAGTCGATCACCCTCGCAGTCGCCGCTTCAGCGCTCCGCGCGTAGGTAGGATGAGGGTAGCCTGCCTCGATGACGCAATCGGAGCAGGCCCCAACCTAGCGAAGGGAGCCAGTCATGTGGGAACAGTTTCGGAGCCTCGCGCTCCCACTCCTCGGCGAGCACTATCCCCCGGAGCTCATCGAAGACAACGGCGACAGTCTCACCTTCGTTGATAGACGAGAACGTCTACGTTTTTTTCTCACAGAGAGCGCACAAGGAATTACGATCGGTGACTACGAAGAACGCAATACCGTCGGTATTATCTTCACGAGCCCTTCCATTGAGTTGGCGACCATAGCACTGACGCTCCTCGTACGCGAGGGGCTCGGCGAGCTCGTCGATATGGACTATCCTCCGGACGAGCTTCTAGGCCCCGTGCCGGGCACCGACTACAGCATCACGGAAGACAGATCCAGAGGATTTCACCTCACCCACAAAACCGACAGCTCGCTGAGCGCAAAATGCGCGTATTTTACATACGCGCGTGTTCTCGCCGAGGCCTCGGCCCCCTCCCCGGGTTCACTACGGCCGTAGAATTGAGACAGTCGATACTGCGCCCGAGGAGGAGCAACCCTCACATGAACGAAGAACTCGCCGCATACATCACTCGCCTGTGCGAACTCTCCGGGCACACGACCTGGATCAAGAAAGACTTAATCCTGGTCGAGCCGGGTGAAGACTTTATCTACGACGCATTCACCATGGTCGAGGAATACTATGCCTACGGTCACGTCGAAAGATACTCATTCAGCGGGGAAGACTTCGGATCCGCGTCCTTCGAGATTTTCAAGAAGTTCGCGATTATGCACTTCGCTGCCGACATTCGTGCAGCTCACCAGCTCCCACCCCTCAGTGTCCCAGCAGTGACCGATGTTCACCCCGGTTTTTCCATCGAATTCCTCGAACCGATCGCGTATCTGCTGACAAGCAAAGCCTCCCCCATTCCCACGACGTACACATCCTTCTCGCCCAAGGCCTTGGTCTCTCTGTCGTACCTGATGAGCACGCCAAGCGAGGACCTGCTCTCCCTCGTCCTCGAACCGTCCGGGGCCGGATACGCCGCGCTGTACCAGCAGAGCTGACACTCCTCTCTCCCGGCGCTAGCTCACGGAGCATAGGACGAGAGCGTCGGTCACACCTCCTTCCCTCGTACGACGGGAGGAGGTGTGCCATGTCGCGCTCGCCCGTCAGTTACGATGTCCGCAGAGGCAACGACCCGAAGGAGTGAGCGCCCATGCTGGAAGAATTCGACGACCTGATTTCCAGGCTCTGCGCGAACTCTCCAATAACTCAAGAAGAGCACAGGGACAGGCTGTTTTTCACCGATGACGGCCTTATCTTTGACTCGTTGTGGGAACGGAACGGCTATTTTACGTTTGGTCGTTCAGAACGCCCATCATTCGGTGGCGGCCACTTGTGGACGCGCAACCCAACCATCGCTCAGTATCAGCTGGTTGTCGTTCTTGGAAGTTACATTCGTCGCCTCAACTCATGGGATCCGATAGCACTACCGTCGCAGCCCGACACTCTCGAGAACGCCTGGTCACTCACACCGGTACCGGGCACGACAGCAATTGACTGCGTTTACGTTGACGATCCGGAACTTAGTTTCGGGACTTTCACCAAAGACCAATGGCTTCGGCTCGCGAGTCTTCTCACTATGCCCCTCGAGGACGCGATTCAGCTCTACACGACCGAATAGCCCACCCTAACGAACGCTCAATCGTTTCCCCTCACTGTGACGAGGCCTCGACCCCCTCCCGGGATTCGCTGGAGCCGTAGAATCGAGGCAGTCGGAAGTGCGCACCCAGGAGGAGCAACCATCACATGAACGCTGAACTCGCTGCATACATCACTCGCCTGTGCGAACTATCGGGACACACAACCCAGATCGACGATGATTTGATCCTGGTCGAACCGGGTGAAGATTTTATCTACGACGCATTCACCAGGCGGAAGGGGTACTACGCCTACGGCCACGTCGATAGATACTTATACGGCGGGCCACGCTTCGGCTCCGCTTCCTTCGAGATCTTCAAGAAGTTCGCGATCATGCACTTCGCCGCCGACATTCGTGCAGCGCACCAGCTCCCACCCCTCAACCTCCCACCAGTGACCGACGTTCACCCCGGTTTTTCCATCGAATTCCACGAACCCACCTCGTACCTGCTGACAAGCAAAGCCTCCCCCATTCCCACGACATACACAATCTTCTCGCCCAATGCCTTGGTCTCTCTGTCGTACCTGATGGGCACGTCAAGCGAGGACCTGCTCTCCCTCGTCCTCGAACCGTCCGGGGATGGATACGTTGCTCTCTTTCAGCGGTAACCCACATGCTGTCTCACCGTTGCCAAACGCTTATGCCCAAAGAATGGATCTCCCGATGCTAGAACAGTTGCAATCCCTGACGCAGAGGATCTCGCACGCAGACTTGAGCGTACAAAACATCGGAAATTGTGATTACATACTTGACGCGCCTTACGCTCGGTACTACCGATTCCGATTCGCTGATGGATTCTACGAAGTAGGTTCATATGAGCGACACGCTCCCGATAGCTTCAGTTTTCAGACACGCAATGAAACTATTGCCCTCTATCAATTCACACGAATCATTGGAGGATTGTACCGAAGCGCCCAGAGTTACAAACAGCTGGCCACACCGCCCGGCTGGGGTGCCCTTCAGCTGGGGTGGGCTGTTGAGCGGCCAGACAGAGCATTTCGATGGTTCGACGTTACAGAAGATAATGATCCATCAATGCACTTTTCTACCTCTGAACCAGAATCCCACATTATTTTGACGTATTTCATGTCTTTTCCTCTCGATTCACTGATCGATATTTTCCTCGATCCATCCGGCGGCGAGCTGGGCACCGATCATAAACATATCCACGCTCTCTCGTTCTAGTGGCCACCTATCACAGACGAGCATCAGCTCAACCATCAGGGAACCAACTCCAACAACCACACGACGAAAGAACAAAGCATGAACCCCGCGACGATCATTAAAACACTAACGAATTCTGCAGCACTCCGTGCTGACATTGCTTCAGAGACCTACCACATCACCTGCGAGACCGACACAGCTACATCCATTCATATTGATCTGAGCTCGCAAAGCATCACCAGTACTGATGACGACAATCAAACCACGGTGAGCACACCGAATGCCACCGTCTTTGGTTTCGCCATCGTTTTTCGCTTAGCACCCTTGTGGCGTCAGGCAGAAGGACTGAAGACAATCCGCGGAATGCGCACCTTCAGTAACCTTGAAACTGAATGGACAATGCGCCGAGAAACACTGGAAGCCCCCCGCTTCATCTTCCGGAACGCCAGCGATCCATCGCTCGTTTTCTCGACGACAAACCCAAACATGGACGCCGTCATCACGAAAGCAAGCTCACTAGATCTCAGCGCTCTCCTCACCGCCTACACGCAGCCCGAACCATCACACCTCTACGCGCTGATGTGAGGACACCGCCGAGCACATAGACTCACCGACAAAGTACTTCACAACGACCATGAAGGACCACCACCATGCTCGAACAGCATACTGAGCTCATCGAACGCCTTTTGCGTGACTCTTTGACCAGAACAAGTGAATTCAACGGGGGTTGGACGTTTACGAATGACGGCACTCTCTATTTCACTGTCTGGGATAAGGACGGAAGCACGTTCTTCTCCTGGTCGGAGAGACAGCCATCGACTGGTTTCGATCTTGATACTGATTGCGATTCTGTCGCTGCCTACGTCTTAACGACGCAGCTGGGAGCGAAGCGTGCCATGGCTCTGCATTTCGACGTACCCAGATTCCCCACAAAGATCGATCAACTCCACCCGTCATGGGTAGCCGACAAGACCCCGTGGCCACCGACCTTGCTCTACCACCGCATCGACGATCCGAGCGTCCGCTTTTATTCAAACAGCTCATACCTTGCCGTGCCCATCACTCACGCGATGCAATACGATCTCGAAGACCTCCTCAAGAAATACATGGCCTAAGCCAACGACTAACACCACGCACGCTGACGAGACCACCGGCCTCGGGCCAGCCAGCCTCACGTTTTCGACCACCGACTCAGGAAAGCATGAGACACTACAGACTATGACAACGATCAGCGACGACAAGTTCATTGAAGCAGTCGTTTCCGCCGCACACAGGGACGTAATTGAACTGTCCGAAGAACACATTTTTTTCAATGGGCCAGATCCTCAAGTCATGATTCATATCTGGCGAAAGGACGGCTTTTATTTCACCGGAATAAGCGAACGATCATATAATCCGCGAGGCGCAATTCGCACGAAGAATTTAACCATAATTAAACAATGGCTCGTGATGGAATTGTTTGACTTCCTTCGCCTTAGCTGGCAGCTGGAGGATATTGGCATTGCATTCAGATGGCTCTCTCCTGCCCCACACTGGTCACAAGATCTCGAGACAGGGGAACTCCTCTACGAGGGGTCGCCCACGGGCATCGTCGCAAACATATCTACACGTGCTGCCCTAAATCTGCCCTGGTTCATGAAGCACTCACCCGAGCGCCTCTTCGAGATCGCCCACATCGAAAGCACCAAGGAAGTCTGCCAAGCCCTGTTCGGCATGCCACGCGTCCCCTTCGACTAGTCCAACCGACGGATAGGAGTAACACATGCTGTGGGAAGAGTTTCGGAGCCTCGCGCTCCCACTCCTCGGCGAGCACTTTCCCTCTGAACTCATCGAAGACAACGTTGACAGCATCGTTGTCACCAGCAGGCGTGACTTCACAACCTACATTCTCAGCGAGGATGAGAGGGGAATCGTCATTGCCTACGAGGGCGAACGAAACACCGTGGTCCCGTTCTGCATAACCCAATCCCTCGAACTCGCCGCCACGTGTCTCACTCTGCTCGCACGCGACGGAATAGCTACGCTCACGGACATGTCGTACACGCCTCAGGATCTCCTGGGACCCCTCCCCCACACGGCATTCACCATTTCGAAGAAGTCCCCACCGTTCTTCGAACTCACCTCGACTATCGATCCCACGGTATCCGCGAAATGCCGATCATTCGCATGCGCTCGAGCTATCGCCGAGGCCTCGGCCCCCTCCCTGGATTCGCTACGGCCGTAGAATCGAGGTAGTTGATAGCGCACTCTGAGGAGGAGCAACCCTCGCATGAACGAAGAACTCGCCGCCTACATCACGCGCCTGTGCGAACTCTCCGGGCACACAACCCGGATCGACGATGATGTGATCCTGGTCAAGCCGGGCGAAGGATATACCGATGTCTACGAGGCATTCACCATGGTCAAGGAGTACTACGCCTACGGCCACGTCGAAAGATACTCATTCGGCGGGGCAGAATTCAGCTCCGCGTCCTTCGAGATCTTCAAGAAGTTCGCGATCATGCACTTCGCCGCAGACATTCGCGCAACTCACCAGCTCCCACCCCTCACCATCCCACCGGTGACCGACGTTCACCCCAGCTTTTCCATCGAATTCCGCGAACCGATTAGCTATCTACTGACAAGCAAAGCCTCGCCCATTCCCACAACATACACAAACGTCTCGCCCAAGGCCCTGGTGCCTCTGTCATACCTGATGGACACATCAAGTGACGACCTGCTCTCCCTCGTCCTCGAACCGTCCGGGGCCGGATACGTTGCCCTCTTTGAAGGTTCACCCTCATCCACGCCCACTGCCTCGAAACTTCAGAACAATAGCAACCACCTAAGCATCCTCTGATCGCAGCGGAAGGACCACCACCATGCTCGAACAGCACACCGAGCTCATCGAACGCCTCCTACGCGACTCGTTGACCAGAACAAGTGAGTTCAACCAGGCGTTGTCTTTCACGAATGATGGCACCCTCTATTTCACTGTCTGGGACAAGGATGGAACCACGTTCTTCTCATGGTCGGAAAGAGAACCATCGACTAGTGCTGATCTTCAGACTGATTGTGATTCTGTCGCTGCCTACGTATTAACGACAGAGCTGGGATCGATGCGCGCCATGGCACTGCATTTCGACGTCCCGCGGTTCCCCAGAAAGATCGATCAACTCCACCCGTCATGGGTAGCCGAGAAGACTCAGTGGCCCCCCACCTTGTTCTACCACCGCATCGACGATCCGAGCGTCCGCTTTTATTCGAACATTCCATCCATTGCCGTGCCCACCACGCATGCGATGCAAGACGACCTCGAAGACCTCCTGAAGAAATACATGGCCTAGGCCAACGACTAACACCACGCGCGCCGACGTGACCGCCAGTTTCACGGCATCAACTTCGAACGCATTTCCGACTAGCCGAGAAACGACGAGGTAATCCCCGCGATGACGACAACAATTGCCCGAGACGCATTCATCCAGTCTCTCGTGGCTTCGCTGAAGCGAGAGCTGTATATAGAAACCGAGGACCACGTCCGCTTCCCGAGCTACGACCCTCTTATCCTGCTTCACGTGTGGCGCGAGGGCGAGGAATACGCAAGCGGGTTCAGCGAACGACTCAGTGGTCCTAGCACCGAGATCTGGGCGAACTCTCTGACACCGATTAAGCAGTGGCTCGTCATGGATAACGTTGATCTGTTGCGCTGGTACCTAGGCCTTGAACGATTCGGAATCCGATTCCGAAATCTGCTTGTCGCACCGCATTGGTCTCACCGTCCCGGCACGACCGAATATTCCGTCGAGCTGTGCCACAACGACGAGCCCACCGGCATCTACGCGGGCAAGAACTCGCCCGAAGCCACCACACTCACATGGTTCCTGAACCACTCGCCCGAACGACTCCTCGAGATCGCCCACATCGAAAGCACCAAGGAAGCCTGCCAGGCCCTCTTCGGCATGCCACGCGTCCCCTTCGCCTAAGCCCACGGACACACGGCAGTAACACATGCCGTGGGAAGAATTGCGGCACAGGCCCAGCCCCGGCCTCGTCCCCACAAGCAGCGAGGCGGCAGGAGCTTCACGCTCCCACCGCCTCACTGCAGACACGACCCGGGGGCCGCACCTTAAGGGGTGGAATCAGCCCTCGCGGAACATGATGCCGAAGCTACCGCGCGGGTAGTGCCACTTGAGCACACCCTTCGGCGCCACAGCCAGGCAGGTGCCGCACTCGAGGCACGCCGCGTACTCAACGCCGACGGTGCCATCGGCCTCGACCGAGTACACCTTCGCCGGGCAGACGCGCTCGAGCAGAGCGCCAGCGCCAGTGGCGCGAGCGAGTTCCTGATTGACCTCGATGTGGGATTCTTCCTCATCCAGGTAGTAGGTGTTCCCAGCCAGGCGGGCGGGGACACTCTCGATGACGAATTGAGCCATTGCTCGTCCTCCTTTCAGAAATCTCGTCACAGGGCGCGGATGCCCGCGAGGACATCGCCCACGATCTGCGTCAGCTTCAGGCCCGACGCCTTGAGGGCATCGAGTCCGACCTTGCGGATGTGGCGCCTGGGCGTCAGGTCATGGTTGAAGATGCCGTAGAACACCTCAGCACCAAGCTTGCCGTAGTCCTTGTACATGCCCGGACGCTCCAGGAAGGCCGGAGCCTTCGCGTAGGTCGCCATGTCCTTGCCGACAAAACTGCTGTCGAGCAGGGCGCGGTACTGGTCCATCGACTGCTGGCCAAAGTCCATGGTCTGGAAGGCCTTCTCGATGGCTTCGGCAGCCGCCAGCGCGGAGCCAGCCGCCAGGTCCATACCGCGGATGGTCAGGCCTGTGTTGAGGGTGAAGCCCGCGGCGTCGCCGATGATCACGAGACCCGGGCGGGTCAGATCGTGGGCGACCATGGCGGGACCGTCCTCAATCGTGAGGTGGCATCCGTACTCGAGGAGGGTTCCGTCCTCCAGGAGCGGGGCAATGGCCGGGTGGTTGAGCATGTGATCGTGGACGTCAGACGAGGCGAGCCCCGACTTCTCCAGATCATCCAGACGCATGACCACACCGATGGAGATGGACTCCTCGTTGGTGTAGAGGAAACCGCCGCCGGCGACGCCCTGCGTGCAGTCGCCGACCATCGCGTATGCGACACCCTCGTTACCACGGACGTTGAAGCGATCCTCCAGGACCTTGCGTGGCAGTCCGATGACGGACTTGACGCCGACCGCGAGGTGCTTCTTCGGTTCCTTGGCGCGGATGCCAGCCTGCTGAGCGATGAAGGAGTTGACGCCGTCAGCCGCGACGACCACGTGTGCACGCAGTTCGTCTTCGCCGGCGCTGACACCGACGATCTGCTGACCCTCGACGATCAGGGAATCGACCTTCACGCCAGGCATGACGGTCACTCCGGCTTCCTCGCACTGTTCCAGCAGCCACGCATCGAGCTTGGCGCGCAGAACGGACACTGCGTTGGCAGGCTCGCTCAGACGCTTGTCCCAGTAGTCAATGTTGACAAAGGAACTCTCGTTGATGAGGCTCACGCAGTTGCGGGTAATCCGGCGCTCAACGGGCGCGACGTTCACGAAGTCAGGGAACACCTGCTCCATGACACGGCAGTAGAAGACTCCACCGGACAGGTTCTTCGAACCCGGCTCGGCGGCGCGCTCGATCAGCAGGACTTCCCGGCCCTTGTTGGCGAGGGTGTAGGCGCACACTGCGCCCGCCACGCCGCCGCCAATGACGATGACGTCAAAGTCAACTTCCTCGGACATATTCCTCTTCTCGTTTCAGGAAAGCGCTGCGGTCAGCGCGGGCACGACCTCGTAGATGTCGCCCACGATGCCGTAGTCGGAGATCTGGAAGATCGGCGCGTTCTCGTCGTTGTTGACGGCCACGACGATCTTGGAGTCGGCCATACCGGAGGTGTGCTGCACCTGGCCGGAGATGCCCAGCGCAACGTAGATGTCCGGCGAAACGTGCATGCCGGAGACACCCACGTAGCGGTCCTTGCTCAGCCAGGCGGTACCCTCGGCGAGCGGACGCGAGCAGGCGATCTCGGCACCCAGGGCTTCGGCGAGGGCGTTGGCCATCGCGAGGTCCTCTTCAGCCTTGAAGCCACGGCCGCAAGACACGATGCGGCGGGCCGCAGCGAGGTTGGCGGGGCCGGATCCGGCAGCCTGAATGTTCGTGACGGTGGCGCCCATGGCGGCACCCTCAGCGGTCTCGGCGGCGGGGCCACCCTCGACGCCAGCACCGCCCTCGAGGATGAGCACGGCGCCCTGGAAAGCGACGGTCTCGTTGGTCAAGCCACCGTAGCGGGCAACCTCAGCGCCGGTACCGGACACCGAGGTTGCACCGACGACGACGGGCAGCGCCAGGGCGGCGGCTGCGGCGCCGGCGAAGGAGCGCTCGGCGGGACGGTTCGCGGCGAGGATGACGTCGCCCTTGGCGTCGGCCAGCAGGCCGGCGACGACACCGGCGTAGGCCTCGGCGGGTACGTTCTCGGCGGTTGGGACGTGGATGAGCTTGTCGACGTTACCGACGGCGGGTGCCGTGGGGGCAACGGCGATGACGGTGGTAGTGCCACCGATAGCAGCGGCAGCCTCGACGAGGTTGGCGATGCGCTCGTCGGTCGTGAGAATCCAGGTGTTCGTCATTGTTCTGCAGTCCTTTCTCAGAGTGCGCCAGCGTTGCGCAGGGCAGCGACGAGCTGGGCGGCAGCGTCGTCACCGGTGAACGTCTCGTTGCGGCGCGCCTTCGCGACGGGCTTGGCGCGGCCGGTGACCTCGAGGGAAACCTCGACGGGGGAAACCTCGGCAACAGCCACCTCGTCGAGGGGCTTCTTGCCGGCGGCGAGGATGTCCTTCATGCCGGGGACCTTGACGGCGGCGGCATCGGTGGCCACGGCGGCGACGACGGGGCCGTCAACCGTGATAGTGCGGGTGCCACCGGCGGTGGACTGGGTCAGCGCCCAGCCGTTGCCCGCGGCCTCGACGGCGACAACTTCCTGGAAGCAGGGCCAGCCGAGGAAGCCGGCGATCAGGGTGGAGACCATCTTGGCGGACTCGTCGATGGAGGAGTCGCCGGTCAGGACGATATTGGCGCCCTCAACCTTGCCCACCAGGCCCGCGAGGGCGGAAGCAACGGTGGTGGCATTCCACTCGGCGGTGGCGTCATCGGCGACGACGAGGGCGCGGTCCATGCCGCGAGACAGGGCACCCTTCTTGGCCATCGACGAGGCCACGGCCTTGCCTCCCACGGAGATGCCCACGACATCGGTGCCGAGGGAGTCAGCGAGGGTGCGGCCAACCTGGACGGCAACCGGATCGTATTCGGAGATCGCGGCCTTGGCGCGCGACCAGTCGACGACACCGGAGGCGTCGACGGTGGTGTCTTGCGGGTTTGCTGCGTACTTGTACGCGACGATGATGCTCATCATCTGCCCTTTCTGCACGTGCGTGCTGTTGGTGGTTATGGGTGGAACAGGCTCTGCGGGATTCGAAGCGGGTCGCTTAGAATGACTCCATGTGATCCCTCTCTCGGAAGGAGTGCGCGTAGTGACGCGTCTTGCCGGCCAGAATCCCGTGAAAGCGGGCAGGCCTCGTGATCCTCAGCTGGAGGAACGCGTTTTTCGCGCCGCCCTTGATCTGTATGGGGAAGCCGGCTGGGCAGGCTTCAATCTGACGAAGATTGCCACCGAAGCCGGGGTGGGTAAGTCCAGCCTGTACTCGCGCTGGAACGACCGCGACACGCTGCTGCATGCCGCCTTCACCGCTCTCATTACGTGCCCCGGTCCCCGGGGAGATTCCCCCCGGGAGATCCTCGTCAACGAGGCGGACTTCCGCCTGCGCGAGTACCTGGGCCCGAACCGATCCGCCGTGCGCCGCCTCTTTGTCGAGGCCGGCAACGCCGAAGATCCCGTCATCCGTCAGGTCTACAAGGACCTGTTCGTGACCCCGCTCCTGGCCATCCATGAGCGGCTCTGGGATTTCAAGCGCAACGGGGAGCTGCCCCGCAACACGTCGGTCGTTCGTCTGCTCGATGCCATCGAAGGCAGCGTGCTGATGCGCACGTTCTGCCTGCCAGACGATTTCATCGACTGTTTCCTGATGAAGGTTCCCGCGTACGTCGCGGACCTTGTTGACGATCAGCTTCACCACCACGAGCCCTCCCGCCAGCTCGGGTTGTGAGGCGCGGCGCGCATGGCGCGCTGGACGATGAAGGTGAGCATCGGCAGCTCGGCCTGCATAGTCGTCGGTCCCCCGTGTCCGGGGTAGACGCGCAGCGCGGGGTCCAGCTCGGTCAGGCGCGCGCAGGAGCGCACCATGTCCGCGTCGTTGCCCAGCACGAAGGCCGTTGAGCCAATCGCGCCCTGGAAGAGCATGTCGCCGCTGAACATAACCTTCTGGTCCTCACTGCGCAGGCAGATGCTGCCGGGGGTGTGTCCGGGAGTGTGCAGGACCGTCAGGGAGTCGCCGCCCCAGGTGACGACGTCGCCCTCTTCGAGCGCGCGATCCACGTGGTCGACCGTGTAGTCGATGCCCTCCTCGTCGAAGCCGGAGCGGTGCACGTCGGCCACGCCATCGACGTCGCGGGCGCCGCAGGCAACCCAGCAGCCGTAGGCCTCGACAAGCTCGTTGACGGCGCCGATGTGGTCGGAGTGGCAGTGCGTCAGGATGATGCCGACAACCTTCTTGTCGCCGAGCCAGCGCAGGATCCGGTGCGGCTCCGCGCCCGGGTCGAGGACGATGGTGCCGGCCTCGTTCGTGAGCGCGTAGCACTCGGCCTTCCACGCTCCGACTGTCATCTGTTCGATCGTAAACATCTCAACGCCCCTTGAAATCGACGGAACCGGTTTCGGCAAGCGTGTAGCCGCGCGTCTCGGGTGCCCAGATGAGCGAGACGACTGTGCCCAGGACGGAGATCGCCGCGCCGGCGAGCATCGTCGCTCCGAAGCCGTGGGTCTCCATGAAGGAGGGCAGGATGTACAGCGAGACGACGGTGCCGATGCGGCTCAGCGACATCGCGAAGCCCATGGCGGTGGCGCGCACCTCCGTCGGGAAGAGTTCGTTGGGGTAGAGCCACTCGAGGTTGCCCGGGCCGCCCGCAAGGAGGGCGTAGGCGATGAGGCAGCCCATAATGAGGCCGATGCCCGCTCCCGGGAAGAAGCCGACGATGGCCAGGGCGATCGTCATACCGCCGAAGCAGGCGATGATGAGGGGACGGCGACCAATCCGCTCGCACAGGTACATGGCGGGGAAGGTACCGAGCATGAAGAACGTGCCGACGAGGAGCTCGACGAGGAGCGCATCGCGTCCGTGCTCGAGGCCGATGGCGCCGCCAATGATCTGCTCGCCGTAGGTGTAGAAAGCGAACATGGGGATCGCCTGGCACAGCCAGATGACGCCGATGAAGATGATGCGCTGCAGGTAGACGCCGCGCAGCACCTTCGACACCGAGGTCTTGGCGGCCTCCTCGGCCGCGGGCAGTCGGACGTTTTCTCCCAGGGTCTTGTGGACGATCGCCTGCGCTTCTTCGGCGCGTCCCTTGGAGACGAGCCAGCGCGGAGATTCGGGGATGTCCCAGCGTCCGACGAGGATCAGGATGCAGGGGATCGCGGAGGAGGCCAGCATGTAGCGCCAGCCATGCGCCGTGTTGTAGAGGCAGAAGCCGACCAGGGCCGCGACGTTGGCGCCCAGGTACCAGGCCGCAGCAATGACGCCCATGGCTCCCGCGCGGTACTTGCGCGGGGAGAATTCGGCGATCATCGAGGTCGCGATCGGGTAGTCAGCGCCCACGGCCACGCCCACGAGGAAGCGCAGGATCAGCAACGACAGGGGGTTCTGGACAACCGCGCACAGGATCGACAGGACAGCGATGACGACCAGGTCGATGACGAACATCTTGCGTCGGCCGATCAGGTCGGTGAGCCATCCGCCGAAGGAAGCGCCGAGGAACAGGCCGACGAGGGAGGCAACGCCGAGGAGCCCGCGCCAGTGCGCATCCAGGACGAGATCGTTGCCCATCGCCTGCATCGCCACACCGATGATGGCCAGGACGTAGCCCTCCAGGAAGGGGCCGCCCGAGGAGAAGACGATGACGCGCTTAAGCAGCGGGGTCATCTCGAGATCTTCGAGGTCGATCACCGTGTCCTTGTGAGCCACGATGTTCTCCTTTCCAATGTCAGCGTGTGTTCAAGCGTGTGGTGGGGGTGGCGCGGGAGAGGTGCTAGGGGCCTCTCCCGCGCCCCCGGCGCGGGGCGCCTTTACCCCGCGAGGCGCATCAGCGGTATTCGATGATGCCCCAGTTCAGGTGCGGCTTGGCGCCTGTCTCGTCCGCATCGACGTCGACCAGCATGAAGCGCAGCTCGCCCTCGGCAACCTTCCACAGCTTGGTCTTGAGCGTGGTGCCGGGGTGGACCGGCGAGGTGATGCGGGTCTTGAAGCGGGTGATGCGCTCCGGCTCGCCGGGGACAAACGCGTTGATGGCGTGGCGCATGACGACGCCCGCGTAGGAGATGGCGTGCAGGATCGGGCGGGGCTCGCCGTTCTCGGCGGCGTAATCCCAGTCGATGTGCTGCGGGTGGTAGTCGCCCGACAGGCGGTAGATGAGAGCCTGGTTCTCGGGGATGGTCTCGACAACCTCGACGTCAGCGTCGCGCTCGGGCATCTCGACGATGTCCTTCGGAGGCTTGGGGCCGCCCCAGCCGCCGTCGTAGATCAGGCAGTCCCAGGACTCGTTCGTGAACAGCAGGTTGCCGTCCGAGTCGTAGGTGTCGCCGATATGCTGGGCGAGCAGACCACGGCCCTCGCCGCGGTCGTAGAGGCCCTCGAGGCGAACCTTGGTCTCCAGGTGGTCAGCCATCTTGGTGATGGGCTGGTGGAAGCGGATGTCGAAGCCCCAGTGCAGCGAGCCGGCGTAGTTGTAGCCGTAGTCGATGGTGCGGGTGACCTCGGAGTCGACGATCAGCATGGCGCCGAACATGGGCAGTACCTTGAGCTGGGGGTCGCGTTCGTCGCGCTCGTTCAGGTACTCGAGGCCGTCCTTGCCGTCGATGCCCGCGCCACAACCGAGGGCGAAGAGCTCCAGGTCACGGAAGGTGTAGTCACGAACGAAGGGGCCGAAGGTCTGGCCGACCATCTCGGTATTGATTGCCATTGGTCATTGTCCTTTCAACGGGATGGATTCAAGAGGTTGCGAGGAGTTGCTTGTTGACTTTGCCGTAGCTTCCCCGCGGGAGCTCCTCGACGAACTCCACGTAACTGGGCACTTTGAAGGACGCCAGGCGTTCCTCGCAGTGATTGATGATGGTCTGGGGGTCGAGGCCCGCGCCGGGTTCCTCAACGACGAATGCCTTGACGGCCCAGCCGCGCACTCCGTCGGGAACGCCGATGACGGCGACTTCGAGCACGCCATCGAAGCTGTCGATGGTGCACTCGACTTCGGCGGAGGACACCGATTCGCCGGAGCGCTTAATGAGATCGACGCGTCGGTCCATGAAGTAGACCCAGCCGTCCTCGATGTAGGCGAAGTCGCGGGTGCGATACCAGCCGTCCTCGCTCAGAACCTCGGCGGTGGCCTCGGGGTTGTTCCAGTAGCCGGCCATGAGACTGACACCGGGAACACCGTGGAGGAGCAGCTCGCCGACCTCGCCCTCGGGCAGTTCGGTTCCCTGGCAGTCGACGACGCGGACCTCGTAGCCGGGGCCCACCTGGCCGATCGAGGGCCAGCGACGCTCGCCGTGGGGCGGGTCGGTAATCGCGCCGATGAGACACTCGGTGGACCCGTAGTTGTTCAGCAGCGTGACGCCGTAACGCTCCTCGAAAGCGTTCTTTTCCTTGGCGCTCAGCGGCAGGAAGTAGTGCATCTCGCGGACCTGGTGGTTGCGCTCCTCCGGGTCGACGGGCTGGCGCATGAGTGTCGCCACGATCATCGCCATGCCCTGCACGAGGGTCGCACGATGCTCACGAGCCTCACGCCAGAAGCGGGTCGCGCTGTAGCGCGAGAGCATGATGAGCGTCGCGCCCATCGTCAGGACGGGCGCCAACGCCGAGAGCTGGAAGTTCACGCGGGCCGCGACCATCGAGGTCATGTAGCGGTCCTCGGGATTCATGTCCAGTTCCCAGTTGACGAAGACACCCGAGAACACGAAGTTCGCCTGCGTGATGACGACGCCCTTGGGAGCCGAGGTCGTGCCCGAGGTGAAGAGAATCTCGAAGGGGTCCATGGGACCCACGTCGGGGTTCGACTCGAAGGACTCGGAGGCACCGGCCCGCAGGTCAGCCAGGAGGGGGACATTCGCCCCGGCCTCGTCTCCGGGGACGCCCTCCCCCACCGCCACGATATCCGTCACGGACTCGGGCAGGTGGGAGAGGACCTCTCCGAGGTTGTTCACGCAGGTGATCAGCATCTGGGCCTCGCACAGGCCCATGATGCGTCCCAGCTCGCAGGGTGCCGACGTGGCATCGACGGGGACCGCAATAGCCCCCATCTTGGCCAGGGCCAGCGTGCACTCCACGAACTCGACGCAATTGTCGAGGTAGAGAGCAACGCGACTTCCGGCCTCAACGCCCCTCGCAACGAGGGCGTTGGCACACGTGTTCACGCGTGCGTCGAACTCGCGGTAGGTGAAGCGAGCGATGTCAGAGGTATCAGCATCCTCGTACACGAGGAACTCATGGCCTCCGCGCTCCATCACCTGCCGCTGCCACAGTTGCGCAACTGTGGTGTTCTCCGGCACCCACGTCGAGCTGATCATTGGATCAGTCCTCGTCAGCTGCCTTGACGGTGCCGGACGCGATCAGGGCATCGATGGCCTCGTCGGCGTAACCGGCGCGCTTGAGGATGTCGCGCGTGTCCCCACCCAGAGCGGGCATCGGACGCCAGAAGGCACCCGGGTTGCGGCGGAACTTCGGGAAGGTGTTGAGACCCTTGATGGTCTTGCCTTCCGCGTTCTCCCACTCGATGAAGCACTCGCGCGCCTGCACATGCTCGGCCTCGAGGATGTCACCGAACTCGTTAACAACCTGCGCGGCGATGCGGTGCGCGACGAAGTCACGCTGCACGTCGTACTTGGACTGGGTCTTCAGGTAGGCCTCGAGGGTCTCCTGAATGAGGTCCGCCTTGGGGCTGTCCAGCCACAGAGCCGAGGTGCCCTCGGGGTACTCGTCGGTGCCCCACAGGTGGCCCAGGCCGATGGTCTCGAGCAGGTACTTGTTCTGCGGCACACCGTAGAGGCACAGGCCAATGAAGCCGTCCTTGCACTCGTAGATGCCGATGCCACACAGGTTCTGATGGCGCGCACCCGGACGCGGGTAGGTGATGCCCGCGTTCATGTAGTCCATCATGTAGTATGTGCCCACGCGCAGCAGAGTCTCGTACATTGCCATGTCGATGCTCTCGCCCTCGCCGGTGACCTGCACGCGGTGCAGGGCCGCCAGCGACGAGGAAATGATCATCAGCGAGTTGATGTAATCGCCCAGGTAGGGGGAGATATTCATCGGCTGATCAGGGGAGCCGTTCTGCGTGACGATGCCGGCGTAGGCGGCGACCGTCAGGTCGTAGGCGGCCGAGTTGATCTGCTCTTCATCGCCGTACTGGCCGAAGCCGGAGACGTGCACGATGACGAGCTTGGGGTTGATCTCCCACAGGAACTCATCCGTGATGCCCTTGCGAGCGTACATCGGGCCCTTGCCGGACTCGATGAAGATGTCCGCGTCCTTGACGATGGCGCGCAGAGCTTCCTTGCCTTCGTCGGTGAAGGGGTTCATGGAGATCGAGCGCATGTTGCGGCGCTCCATTTCCTTGACCCACGCGGTGTCGCGCATCGAGTCGCCGGTCCACACGTTCTCGATCCACGTGACGTCGGCGCCCCACTCGCCCATGATGGCCGCAGCCGTGGGGGCTGCGATCTCAACGGCGGAGTAGACAACCTTGACGCCATCGAGGACGCCGAACGACGGCTTATCCGTAGGTAGTGCCATTGGTATTCGTCCTTTCGTTCTCAGGTGCGTGGATCAGCGGTAGGGGTACAGCGCGGAGCGGCCGGTGGTGAGGATCATCATCTCGTCGGTACCACCGGAGACGCGGTCCACGCGCAGGTCGCGGTAGAAGCGCTGGACACGGTGGTCGCCGGTGATGCCGACGCCGGCGAGGACCTGCAGGGCGTGGTCCACGACCTCAAACGCGGCCTCGGAGCAGTAGTACTTCGCCATCGAGCAGTCGCCGCGCGAGAGCAGGCCGTTGTCGTGCTTCCAAGCGATCTCGTAGAGCATGTTGCGCATGTTGGTCAGGCGCACCTTCATCTCGGCGAACTTCAGCTGGATGAGCTGGTGGCGCGCGATAGCCTGGCCGCCCTGGACGCGCTGGTTGGCGTACTTGGCGGCATCCTCGAACGCGCAGTAGGCGGTGCCGTAGTTGGTCAGGGCCACGAGGAAGCGCTCGAGGTCGAAGTCGGCGACGCCGCGGCGGAAGCCGTTACCCTCGGTGCCGAAGAGGTCCTTCTCTTCGAGCTCAACGTTGTCGAAGTAGACGTCGCAGCAAGAATCCATGCGCAGGCCGAGCTTGCCCAGGGGCTCCTTAGTGATACCGGGCTTGGACATGTCGACGAACCACTCGGTGTAGGTCTCCATGTTGTCGGCGTCGCGGGCCATAACGACCAGGTAGGGAGCGTACAGCGAGGAGGTGATGAAGGTCTTGTGGCCGTTCAGGTAGACCTTGCCGTCTTTGCGGGTGTAGGTGGTGCGCATGTCATCCCACGAGGAACCGGCCGACGGCTCGGTCATCGCGTAGTTGAGCATCTGCTTACCGGTGCCGACGAAGGAGAGGATCTTCTCCTTCTGCTCCTCGGTGCCCTCACGCAGGACGGTGTCCCAGCAGGGCATCTGGTACAGCACGTAGGTGGGGCCACCCTCGCGGCCGAGCGCCTCGTAGGCGGCGGTCAGTGTCACCCAGTCGGCGCCGAGGCCGTCGTGCTCCTCAGGCAGGAGGATACGGTCGAAGCCGAGCTCACAGATGGCCTCGGTCCACTCAATCGGGTACTCATGCTTCTCGTCGCACTCATGGAAGTATGCATCCCAGTTACGCGAACGCATGACCTCGGTAAAGGCGTCTACCATGAGCTGCTGATCTTCATTGAGCGAAAAATCCATGTCGGATCACTTTCTATCTGTGAGCGTCTAGCTCAGCGGTGAATGGGGTGTTCGGTGAAGAAGTGCGCGCCCTCAGAGAGCACATCCATGGTGTCGTCGAGCATCTTGGAGTGATGCAGGAAGCCGTGGATAACGCCCTCAACTTCGTTGTAGAGATGAGGAACACTGCACAGATTGAGGATGTCGACCAGGGTGCGCGAGTCGTCGCGCAGGGGGTCGAGGCCGGCCGCGACCACGTACGTGGGCGGGATACCCTGGGAGAAGTCGTTGCCGAGAATGTTGAAGTACTTGTCGTTGACGTCCGCGGGATCCGCGAAGTACTGGTCGAGGTAGTACTGATAGTCGGCCTCGGTCAGACCGTCCCAGGCTCCGCCCAGCAGGCGCATAGACGAGGAGTCCTTGAGTCCGTACACGCCGTAGTACAGGAGCATGGCGCGCACGGAGGTCAGGGAGCCCTCATCGCGCATCATGAGCATCGTCGCAATGGACATGTTCGCTCCGGCGGAGTCACCGGCGAAGGACACGTCCTCGGGGTCGATGCCCCACTGGTGCGCGTTCTCACGAATGTGCGCAACGACGTCGCGGCACTCGTGGATCTGGTGCGGGAAGCGGGCCTCGGGCGCGAGCGTGTAGTCCACGCTCACAACCGCAGCACCGGTCAGGTGGCACAGGGTGCGGGTGATGCGGTCGTGGGTATCCACGTCGCCGATCACCCAGCCACCACCGTGCACATAGACGATGAGCGGGAGCTGGCCCTCCTCGCTCGGGTGGTAGTGGCGCACACGCACCTGCCCGTAGCGAGTCGGAACCATGACGTCTTCGCTCGAGAACACCTCGGGGCCACCCTCGTTCCAGAACGCACGTTCCTTGCGGTAGGCGGCGCGCATGTCGTCGAGGCTCTGGCCGGTGACGTAGGCACCCGCGGCGAGCTCATCCTGTTTGGCGACGACGGTGCCCATCTGCTCGGTCCACATGGCCGGAACGTTGTACTTGTGACCCACGAGGTGCTCCTTTGCGTAATCCGTGGTGTGTCAGTTCTGCTCGATCTTCTTCGAGCGGGCGCGAACGACCAGGAGGAGGCCGATGGCGCACAGCGCGGCGAGGATCGCGGTGCCGCCCAGGATCATGAAGATCTGGTGGAAGGCCGCTTCCTTGTCGTCGCCGGCGGCGTCGCGGATCGAGCCGAACCAGGTGTAGGAGAAGGTGTCGGGCAGGAAGCCGATGACGGACAGGAGGCCCGAGGCCGTACCGAAGACCGCGGGGCTCACCTTGCCCTCGGTCAGCTGAGAGGAGACGATGCCGAAGACACCGTTGGCCATGAAGGCCAGGACGATGACCAAGGCGGCGGTCAGGAACGCGTTCGCGCCCGAGGGCAGGAACACGAAGACGCCGAAGAGCAGCGCGGCGATGATCGAGCCGGTCGCGATGACGCGTGAGGGCGAACCAACCTTCTCGGCCACACCACCGAAGATGGGTGCGGAGAGGAGCGAGACGCCGTAGGTACGGACGGTCGCAACCACCGTGACGACGGCGGGAGCCAGGTTCATGACGTCCTTCATGTAGCCGGTCGTCTGGTTGACGCCGGTGTAGAAGAAGTACACGAAGAACAGGGTCGCGGCGGCGAGCCACACGACGGGGTTGATGAGGACCTGGCCGAGCTGCTTGACCTCGAAGCCGCCCTCGGAGGAACCGATCTCACCGGCGAACTTCGGGATGAACAAGAAGGAGAGGAGCGCAAGGACCATGATGATGCCGCCCAGGATGAACAGCAGGACGCGCATGGGGACGATGTCACCCTGCGAGGCGAGGTGCGTGACCAGCCACGAGTTGAAGAAGCCCAGAATCAGGCCGGCCAGACCGTAGAAGGCGTAGGACAGACCGATGTTGCGCGAGTAGCCATCTTCTTCGGAGATGAGGCGCACGAGCTTGTAGCGGATGCCCCACCAGATGAGGATCGTGGAGATACCCATCGCCACGAAGAGCAGACGAATGGTCGTCAGCGACGGGAACAGCGCGTACCAGAACGTGAGGAGCGCGGTGATGCCGAAGCCGACCCAGGACAGGGTGCGAACACGGACGATGTCGGCGACAATGCCGGAGGGCAGGTAGCACACGAGGGCCGTGATTGCGTAGGCGCTCAGGAGCGTACCCATGACCGTCGTGACGTTATCGGCGGTCGCGGCGCCGGAGGCGATCAGCGCCTTACCCAGCGGATCCTCAAAGACGTACTGCAGGTAGGCGGGGGTGTAGATGATGGAACTGCCGATGGAGACCAGAACAAGCAGGAAGAAGCGGTGGCCACGCGACAGATCGTTCGCGTGGCGCTCTTGGGTGAGCGTGCTCAGCACTGCGACCACCTTTCATGGATTCGAGGGGCTGGGTTTTGAAGTTGTTGCATCGCCCCACGCGCGCCTTGCGTCTATTCATCGTTGGATAAAAAATCCACGATTTTTCTCGACTATGAGCCACTATTCTGATCGCCATTAACCATGAAGCGTGGCCACCAGTAGCACTTGCGGGACTTTGTGCGGCCAATAGTATCGATGGCACTACATAACAGTCCCGACCTTGGTCCCAAATTAATTTCAACAATTCCGGACCCTATACGTCCAAAAATGATCTATTCCAGTATTTATGTGGATTGCGCGATGATCACATTAATTGCGGACGATCTGAGTCCATTTGTTCGTTCATTTTGCAACACAAGACCACCGAGCCCCAGCTCTCATCGGCATGAAAAGTTGTCTGACAACCAAACGAAGATGGCGCTAAAAAACAGGTCACGATTGAGCCACGAATAATGTCGGACAATTTTCCAGACAATTCGAACACAGTTTTACTGTAGAGCAAACTAAGCACTCGGACAATTAATACCAAATGCTCATTGACGCGCACTTTTAAGAGGTGCACTCCCCCACCAGCGAACCCTGACACGTCTTCACAAACACGTCGGGGGCCACGCCTGACGGCGCGGCCCCCGAGGATTAGATGCGATTACTTCGTGCGATTCGCGCGGTAGTACTCGATGAGAGCGCGGGTCGACTGATCCTGCGCGTCCAGAGCCTCGGACGAACCCTCGATGGCGGGGAGGATCTGCTTGGCCAGGACCTTGCCCAGCTCAACACCCCACTGGTCGAAGGAATCAATGCCCCACACGGCACCCTCGACGAAGGTGATGTGCTCGTACAGGGCGATCAGCTGGCCCAGGACCGACGGGGTCAAGGCAGGGGCCATAATCGACGTCGTAGGACGGTTGCCGGTGAACACGCGGGCGGAGACGATGGCCTCGGGCGTGCCCTCGGCGCGCACCTCCTCGCTGGTCTTACCGAAGGCCAGGGCCTTGGTCTGGGCGAAGAAGTTCGACAGGAACAGCTCGTGCATGTCGGCGTCGCCGTCGCCCAGCGCCCACGTCGGGTTCGCAAACGCGATGAAGTCGGCGGGAACCATGCGGGTACCCTGGTGGATCAGCTGGTAGAAGGCGTGCTGGCCGTTGGTGCCCGGCTCACCCCAGAAGACCTCGCCGGTCTCATAGGTGACGGGGCTGCCGTCGCGGCGCACGGACTTGCCGTTGGACTCCATGGTCAGCTGCTGCAGGTACGCGGGGAAGCGATGCAGGTACTGAGAGTAGGGCAGGACAGCGTGCGTGTCGGCGCCCAGGAAGTTCGAGTACCACACGTTGAGAAGGCCCATGAGCAGGGGCACGTTCTTCTCGGGCTCCGTCTCGACGAAATGGCGGTCCATCGCGTGGAAGCCTGCGAGGAAGTCAGCGAAGCCCTCGGGGCCAATCGCGACGGCCAGGGAGGTACCGACAGCGGAATCCACGGAGTAGCGGCCACCCACCCAGCTCCAGAAGCCGAAGGCGTTACCCGGGTCGATGCCGAAGTCAGCGACCTTATCCAGGGCTGTGGACACGGCGACGAAGTGCTTAGCGATCGCCTCCTTCTCCGAGGCCTCATCAGTTACGATGCCGCGCTCACGCAGACCATCGAGCAGCCACGCGCGCACAACCTTCGCATTCGTGATGGTCTCGAGCGTCGTGAACGTCTTGGACGCCACGATCACGAGGGTCGTCTCGGGGTCCAGGTCCTTCGTGGTCTCGCCCGCGTCGGTGGGGTCAATGTTGGAGATGAAGCGGCACTCCAGGCCCTCCTGCACGTAGGGCTTGAGGGCCTCGTACGCCATGACGGGACCCAGGTCGGAGCCGCCGATGCCAACGTTGACGACCGTCTTGACGGGCTTGCCGGTGATGCCGACCCACTCGCCGGAGCGGACGCGGCGGGCGAAGGCGTAGACCTTCTCCAGGACCTCGTGCACGTCGGCAATCGCGTCCTGGCCGTCCACGGTCAGGGAGTCGGTCGCGGGGCGGCGCAGCGCGGTGTGCAGGACGGCGCGGTCCTCGGTGACGTTGATGTGCTCGCCCGCGTACATGCGGTCGCGCAGCTCGAGGACGCCGGTCTGTTCAGCGAGGGCGAGGAGGTGGCCCACCAGCGTGGGGCACACGAGGTTCTTCGACAGGTCGACGTGCAGGTCGGCAGCGTCGAAGGTGAAGGTCTGGGTGCGGTTGGGGTCGTCCGCGAACAGCTTGCGCAGGTCGGGATCGAAGTTGTCGGCCAGCTGGTCGAGCGTGTCCCACGCGGGGGTCATCGTCGGGTCGATCACGGGGATATCACTCATGGGGTCTCCTGACAGTAGAGATTGTTTCGCACTTTAGTTTAGCGGGGTCTGCTCCCCTGGTCACCCTCGTTTCTCGCTTCTGAAACGACGAGGCCGTGGCCCGCGAGCGCTCACGGAACCACGGCCTCGTACGGCGCCTGGAGCCCCTCCGGTCAGGCGACCGGATCGTCGATCGGGATGGGGGCGGCCTCGATGCCCGGGTTCTGCAGCGACACGATGCGCTGAACGGGAACGAGGTTAAGCCACCACTGGTGGAACGGACGACGATTCTCGATGTCGAGGTCGTCGAACATGTTCTTCACCGGGCGCGCCTCGACGGTGTTGCCGACCTGGCCGATGTAGTAGGCGCCGCGGTCGCCGCGGGCGAACTGGTCGAGGAGCTGCTCAAAGGCGCGCGCCACGAGGCGCGTGGCGAGCAGGCGGTCGTACGGCGAGGGCGAGCCGCCCTGCTGCATGTGGCCAAGGGCCTGGTGACGCACGTCGTAGATCCCCTCGGACTCGGCGTTGAACACGTCGGCCAGGAAGTCGCGGTCGTAGTACTGGGAGGCCGACTCGTTGAGCAGCGTGAGGAACAGGCGTCGGCCGGACTTAAAGGAAGCGACCATCCGATTGGCGTCCGCGGCAATCTGCTCGAGGGAGGGGGACTCCTCGTTGATGTACATGTACTCCGCGCCGCTGGACAGGGCGCTCATGAGGGTCAGGTAACCGCATCGACGTCCCATCGTCTCGGCGATGAAGCAGCGCTTGGAGGCGGCCGCGCTCTCCTTGATGCGGTCGATTGCCCACGTCGCGTTGTTGATCGCCGTATCCGTGCCGATCGCGAGCTCGCAGCCGGGCAGGTTGTTGTCGATCGAAGCGGGGATGAGCAGGATCGGGATCTGGAACGCCGGGTAGCGATCCTTCTCCGAGGTGATCGCGTGAACACCCAGGTAGGCGTTCATGCCGCCGATGACGAGGAGGGCGTCAATCTCGTTGCGCTCGATGGCGCGGCCTAGCGCATAGAACTGCTCGACAGGCGGAATGTCGCGCTTCGTGCCGAGCTCGGCGCCGCCCTTGAACGCCCAGCCTTCCACGTCGGACCAGCTCAGTTCCCGCACGCGGTCATCCGCCAGCCCGCTCCACGAGCCCTCCACGCCGAGCATCGTCCAGCCGCGCGCGATGCCCAGACGCACGGCCACGCGGGCCGCCGTGTTCATGCCGGGGGCCAGACCGCCCGCGTGCAGGATCGCGACGCGCTTGATCTCGCCCGTCGGCTCGGGGGTGAGCTGCGGGGGCGTGGACAGGATCTGGTTGATGCCCACCATCGAGGAGAAGGACGAGCCGCGCGAGGCCTGGGCAGCCGCGTAGTCGCCGGCCGCGATCAGGTCCTTGACCGCGCGCGTGTCATGCACGGCCTTCATGAGGGGGACGCGCGTGATGCGGTTGCGGCGCACGCCCAGGATGACGGGCTCATCCTCGGCCGTGGACTCGAGGATCTCCTGGACAGCGGCGTAGCCCAGCAGCGTCGACATCCAACGGTCGTACGCCGAGGGAGTACCGCCGCGCTGCACGTGGCCGAGGATCGTCACGCGCGCATCCTCACCGGTGCGCTCCTGGATCGTGTCGGCGATCAGCTGGGTCGACAGCTCATTACCGTCACGGTCGTGCGCACCCTCTGCCACCAGAACGATGGACTCGCGGCGGCCGGCCTCGCGGCCGAGGCGCAGGTGCTCCGCCAGGTCGTCCTGCCAGCCCGGGCCCGCCGGATCCTCCGGCGTGAACACGTAGTCGGCGCCGCCCGCGACGGCCGCCATGAGGGGCAGGTAGCCGCAGTGGC
>ERZ773203.224-NODE-224-length-31045-cov-19.012391_pt1 | contig 31045 bp, 28 predicted proteins | sample MGYA00580529_ERZ773203 | MGnify/ENA primary metagenome ERZ773203 (study PRJEB29015, sample SAMEA2738176) | human oral metagenome | biome: human oral; feature: human-associated habitat; material: saliva | place: China | collected 2177 ... | reverse complement strand
GGGTCGCAGTGCTCTCGGTCCCCACACGAACCGAGGTGGACATGTTACTTCGCCGCTTCGACGTTCTTTTCGCCGACGATCTTCACCAGACCCTCGTCGTAGGCCTTCGCGGCCTGCTCGGGGGTCTGCTCCTTCGTCACCACGGATTCGGTGGCCGTCTGGATATTTGTGGAGATCTGCGGGTAGTCAGGAGTTGCGGGACGGAAGTGCGTGTACTCAACAATTCCTGCGAAGAACTTGAAGGAGGGGTTAGATGCAAGGTACTCAGGGTCAGAGACGATGTCCTTACGGACTGCAATCGCAGAGGTTGCGATGGAGTACTGCAGAGAGCCCTTCTTGTTCAGCGCAGTCTTGACGAAGTCGGCTGCAAGTGCGGGATCCTTGGTTTGAGATCCAACGGAGAGGACCCAGCCACCGGAGAGAGTGGTGAATCCGGGTGCCTGTCCCTTCTGGGTCGGCATCTTTGCGAGGCCGATGGTTTCTTGCCATTCTGCCCACTTCGTCGAGTCCTGCATCCACACGTAAGGCAGCCAGGAGCCATCAATGTCGATGGCGAGCTTGCCCTTGGGGAGGAGCTCGGTGGACACGCGGGTGCCGACAGCCTTGTCCAGCGCAATATCGTTGGAGGGGGTGAGGCCCTCCGAGTATGCGGTCTGGTAGAAGGTCAGAGCGTCCTTGAAGCCCTGGGATCCCGTGACCCACTTGTTGGTGTCCGTGTTGTAGAGGGTGTCCTGGGTGCCGTAGAGCAGCATTTCAAAGCCCTGCATGCTGGTCTGTTCGCCACCTGCACGGCCCGCGTAGATGTTCATGGGGATGACATCGGGCACCTTTTCCTTGATGGTGCGCGCGGCAGAAAGCAGATCGTCCCAGCTCTTGGGCTGCCAATCAGTGGGAAGTCCGGCCTGCTCGAAGATCTTCTTGTTGTAGTAGATACCGCGAGTATCGGTGCCGAAGGGAACGCCGTAGAGTTTGCCGTCCAGACCCTTTGCGCCCTGGATCGAGCTTTCGGGGTACTGGCTCCACTCATCCCAATTCTTGACGTAGTCGTCAATGGGGGCCAGGTATCCGGCTGCCGCATCGCTCATGACCTGGAAGGTGTCTTCGTAGATGATGTCGGGAGCCTTGGACTTCGACTTATTCATCAGCGCGAGCTTGGTCATGTACTGATCTGCGTCCGCTTCAACGGGCTGCAGATCGATGGTGACGTCCTTGTGAGTGGACTCGAACTCTTCCTTCGCGCGCTTCATGAAGTCTTCAATCTGCGGGAAGGACGAGGTCTTGTAATAGGTGACAACCAGCGACTTTCCTTCTGAGCTTCCAGAGGCGGCTTTGTCCTTGGATCCAGAGCAGGCGGTCAGGCCCACAGCTGCGATACCGACTACGGCAACAGCCGCGAGTGCACGTCGTGCCATTGAACTCTCCTTTGATAGTTCTGCGACTTCCTGTAGGCGGGCGGGTGGCAACATCGCCATTCCCGCTCCCCTCATGCCCCTTTGACACGGAAGTCCTTATGTGAACTGTATTACTACGTAGAAAGCCAATTCCAGAGTCCATGGATTGCACTTTGATTACGAAGAGCACAAAAGATGCTGGATGCGCCCATCAAGAGCACTGAAATGTATAAACGCAGGTCAACGCGTATATGAATGCACTAACGGGCTACCGAGTTTTCTTTCACGAAACGATCAATCAGCAGCTGAATTTCACCCCAAGTCACCGACCCCGGCATCGATAAAGAACTATGGAAGGTCCCAGCGAACATATGCATTTCTGCGATGCAACCGGCATCAACGAGGCCTGTTGCCAGCGCGATTCCCTCATCTCGAAGAGGATCGACGGGGTTGACAACGATGAGCGCGGGTGGGAATCCTTCTTCCCTGAACTCTGCGCTCGGCTTCGGGAATGCCGCCCCGATCAGACGCAGGGGAATTGTTACTTCTGCATCCAAAGGAACACCGAAGTAGTGACGCCAGGCTCCAGCCGCTGCACGACGCGTCCACACGGGACCCTCAGTGAAGAATCTGCTTGAGGGGGTCGACAGGGTCGGATCAACACAGGGCTCAAGCAAGATGATGCCCCTGATCAGGGATGCAATTCGTTTGTATCGAGCCGCGATTACCTCGTCTTGCGCCATTTGCAGACCCAACCCACACAGGCGACTCACCATGGAATAGGCCAGCCCTGCTCCCGCTGAATCCCCCAGGATGAAAGTTGGACGCTCGTGTCCGAAGCGCTCAAGGGCCTCGGCAAGCGCAGAAATGCAGTCGTCGACGGGGATCGGGAAGGGAAATTCGGGTGCGAGGCGGTACTCCGGAGAGACAACAATCGCACCGAAACGCGAGGCAAGCTCGTCGTTCTTCGCGTCATCGAAAGCGGCTCGGCCCGCGACGTATCCGCCGCCGTGGATCGAGATGATCAGGGGGGCATCCTCAGCCAAATCGGCCGGAATGAAGGTGCGCCCGCGCGCGGTCACTTCGACTCTATTGTCTGCTTCGTGGGGGTTTGCCAGAAGCGTATCTCCCCCAGCGCGCATGGCGGGCAGGTCCCACGTTGTTTGCTCGGGAGTTTCAGCAATGATGGGTGCGAGTTCGGGACGCAGGTAGATGGGATAGGTACTCATCGTTCCTCACTTGCTCGGTGCGACTCGGGTAAAGAATGCGTCGACGGCGGCATAGAATGGGGCGGGGGTCGAGTGGCGCACGCAGTGGCGCGCGCCAGGAATGAGGAGAGTTTCAACAGACGGGTTCCCCATTGCGTTGATCTCGTCAATCCCGCCTGGCCCGATCAGTACGTCGTCGCCGTCACCGGTCATGAGCAGGGTTGGTACTGAAATTGGGGCGAGGATTTCTTCGCGACTTCGGCTTCCACTCACGACTCCACGGGCAAGGAAGTTGCGGTCAACTTGGGCTTTTCCTTGAGCCCAGCCGCCGGCCTCGGAAGGACTCCACTGGGGGTAGTCCCTGAGGAGGATATCGATTTCACGTCCCATCCACTGCGTGACTTCATCGCAGCGCGCAACCCGGTCTTCGGCGCTTGCGCGGAAATGCTCGCGCTGGGAGGGGGTGAGAAGTGCGGGGTCTTCCAGCACCAGGGCGTCGACGGGGGCAAGGCCTCGCGAAACGACGTCGGCCGCGGTCGCTCCGCCCATCGAGTGGCCGAGGAGGGCGACGAAGGGTGCGGGTGCGGCTTCTTCGATTGTGCTGATGAACGAGGCCGCGCTGCTCACGAGCGCTTCGAAGGGGTCCTCGAGCTGCGTGGGAGTAAAGCGCGGGGAACAGCCGTGTCCGAGGGCGTCGATCAAGACGACTTCATAGTCGCTGGACCATCGAGCGGAGATATCACTGAGGGATGCGGCATTGTCGGTCACGCCGTGAAGCGCGTAGATACGTCCTTTTGAGGGGGTACCTGAAATATTCGCGGCAAGGCGCGCCGGGGTCATTGCTTCTCCTCCATGAGCATCCGCTCCGTATGCAGGAAGCATACAGGAAGTTTGCTGCTAATCTATGGGTACGCTCCACACACTCAATCATTCTGATCATCACGGAGGATGCCATGGATGAGAGCAAGATCGAAAACGTCATGTCTGAGCTGCTTGGCGAGGGCTATCGAATTGTCAGGGATAACGGCGAGTTGTCCCCGATGATCGAATGGGTCGACTGGGCGGGCGATCCCGACGACGAGGACGATGAAGAACGCGTCGAAGTGAACTTCGCCGACGGAACGATGGAGACCTACCCCATGGGCGTTCAGCTCCGTCAGATCTGGCACGAAGACGCGGAGTAAGAGCGAGTGAAACGAGACAGGGGTCGCGGATCCACACGCGCCGATACACGTGCTTGTTGCCCAAACTGAGGGTTCCCGCTACCATTGTATTAACCGTTCGGCCCGCTACTCTTTTGGAGTAGACGGGCTGGATTTCTATCTGGAAGGTCGCGTATGGAGGCTCAGGTCAAACAACCAACCACGCTTGAGGAGCAACTCGAACTTCTATCCAAACGTGGTATGTCTCTTGACAAGCCTCTCGCCTTACAGTGGCTGTCAAACGTTTCGTACTACAGGCTGTCTGGCTATTGGCATCCCTACCGTGTTCGAGCCGAGAACGGTGACTCGAAAAATCCGGTGCGATTGGATGATTTCGTTGATGGCACATCATTTTGTGAGGTTGCTAGCCTGTACGAGTTTGATCGCAAGCTGCGCACTCTGGTGTATGACGGGATAGAGCGCATCGAAGTTGCTCTGCGGACTCGCGTTGGTGAATGGATCACACAACATGATGCGTTGGCTTATCGTGAGCCATCGTTATTCCGTGAAGGATTCAACCATGTTGCCTGGCTTGCAGGAGTTTATAGTCGAGTTGCCCGTGCCAAGTCAAGAAAGTCAAGCAATAAAGCAATTCAACATTACGAAAACAAGTACGGGAACTACCCGTTCTGGGTAGTGGCTGAGGTGTTGGATTTTTCAGATATTTCACGCTTGTTTAGTGGTCTTCCTGTCGACGTACAACACAGCATTTCCGCTGATTTTGGCTTCCGGGTCGCTGTAGATAAGCTCACCCCGAAGCAGAAGAAAAGCTACTACGACCAAGATCCTCTTGCGCGTTGGTGCGAGCAGCTGACCATCGTGCGTAACGTGTGCGCCCATCACGCCCGCCTATTCAACAGGAATTTCATGCCAGTATCGACGAACGCTTTCCGCACCATTACTGCTCTCTCGTCGCTACCGGATGGGCAGAGTGAAAAACTTTATGGGGCTCTACTGGTTATGGCGTTCATGCTCCGTACGATCTCACCCGGCACAACATGGCCGTCAAAGCTCACAGGCTTGATTCAAAAGGATTTCGAGAATCTCAGCCTGCGCAGTATCACTGAAATGGGGTTTCCTGACAATTGGGAAGCCAGCCTAGTCCCCCCATACCTGGCCTAATCCTTCACATAGAAACCGCACTCATAGCCATCAGTCTCGAGTGGCACTGCGTCTACCCAGGTGCGAATCATGGGCTCATAAGTACCACGACCTCTTCCACGGATGCACGACTGTGGATTCGTCGACAATGGTCATGTGTAAATGTGCATCGCGAGCGTGAGCAAATGCCTCAGTCGTCGCGGTGCCCATAGCGTGCAGGATCAACTGGCTGTTGATACTTCGGCAGCCCGTCAACTACCAGCAGGTACGACTCCGTCACAAGCTCACGGACCAGCTCGTCGCTAATCCCCGGTCCCGGCATGACGGTGATCCAGTGTTTCTTATTCATGTGGTAACCCGGAGTGATTGATTCAAAGCTTTCACACAGTGCCCGCGCGTCCTGCGGATCAGCCTTGAGATTCACCATCCGCTTGCCGCGGATGGTCGAGATCATGAACCATTTACCGCATACTCGCGCGACCTCCCACTCCTCGTTAAAGGGATAAAGCTCGCTGGCGGGCAATTCAAGTGCAGCGTCAACAACGCTCTTCCAAAGCTGTTCATCATCTAGGTCAGGCTGCACGCTAGCCTCCCCCATTCAGCACGTCGTCCGAGTAACAAAAAGCCGCCCACACGGGGCCGCCGGCTGAGACCTAGACCTCGGATTTGATGACAAGGTAGCCAGTTTCCATGGATTGACGTGGTCGCCTCACAGTTTCAGCAGCCGACTCTCAACGCCTGCGCCGTCAGATATTGTAAGCACGGAAGCATCTTTATATCCTGACACAGCCCCAATCGGCGGTTCCATATTGTCCTTTAAGCGCCGAGTCAATACCTGCTTTGATTCGGATTTTTTCTGCGCGGCACCCCAGGCCCGCTGAAGCCCCTCGAGTCCGTAGAGATCCTGACCGTCCCTCCCGTAGGGGACAATGAGAAGCTATCGGGGGAAACTCGACGACAAGCAAGCCAACGCAAGGAAGAAAGAGCATAGCTGTGAAAACGCAAAATATAAATGAAGACAACACAGGTAGCTCTCACCAGACATCAACCGCACATGCACATCAAGACAAAACGCGCACGATAAGACGCGTCCTCTGGTGGATGGGCCTAGTTTTATTGATTCCATCCCTAGAAGGGTGGTCTAGCAGCGAAGATGCATTCTGGATATTTCGCGAGTTTCCAACACCGGTTGCTCAATATTCCAATGCCGTTACTCAACGAATTGTGACAGTTCTGCTCATTGGATTTGGATGTTGGTGCGTAGTTGGTTTACTTAAAGTCACATCTGTGCATGATTTTGCAATGGCAAATTTTTCGCAGAAACAGAACTGCAATAGGAAAACGCTAACGAAGATACTCGTTGCCATTGTGACAATATGCATGTCAATCATTGCGGGACTGTCGCTGATTGTGCTTCTGATGGATGTGAGTGGCACTCCGCTGTGAGTGGATAACCATGGCAAGTACTGGCTATCCACTCACAGCCTTATGCTCAACGCTCCACTGACTAAACATCATCGGCGAAGACTATCTAAGAATGCGGCGTAAGCGCGGGCAAGCGTTTCAGATTCTCTACGATCCGAAAGTCGACTGGCTCCGGTATCGGCCATGAGGGTGTGGGCCTGCTCGGTATCCCCGTAGCGGATGAGGACACGGCCGGCGAACCTGGAGAGGGCGGCGTTGCGGTTGCCTTCCCCGATAGCGAGTGTGGCGGCGTCGAACGCGGCGAACGCATCTGTCTCAGCGTGGCGGGTCATCCACTCATCGACCAGCATGGAACCTTGGAGCGGGCGACGGGAATCGAACCCGCGCTGTCAGCTTGGGAAGCTGAAGTTCTACCATTGAACTACGCCCGCGAGGCGCCGAGCACGCAGTCGGTGCTACCAACGCAACTCGTTCATCATAGCGGCTCGCTTGAGTTCAGTCCAAAGCTTCGGACATAGACTATGAGCTGTGACTTCACCCAACCCACGCCCCGTCGTTGCCGCTGCAATCTTCGACTGCCTCCCCCACCCAAGCGCGCTTTTGTGCGCCTCCCGCTCCTATCCGGAGGATTTACGAGGCCTCTTCGAGCTCCCCGGCGGAAAGGTTGAGGAAGGCGAAGACCCCGTGCGCGGCCTCGTTCGTGAAATCGACGAAGAACTGGGGTGCGCGCTGGTGGTCGACCAGCCGGTCCTCTCCCCCGAGGGACCATGGTGGCCAATCCTTGCTGGACGCGTCATGGCGGTGTGGGGATGCACGCTTGCAAACCCCGACCAGCAGCTCACTCCCGGGCGCTCCCACCTGGAACTGCGGTGGACCCCTCTTGACGAGGTCCTTGATCTGCCGTGGATTCCCGCAGATCTTCCCATCGTTCAAGCTGCGATCGAGCAGTACTCTTCTGCGGCTACTTGTTGATAGGCATCGTCCACACACCCGATTTTGATTCAGACACTTCTGCTTTTTCTGTCAGAATAGATGTATGCCGAAGATTATTGGGGACTCGCTAGCCGACCATCGAGAGCTCACGCGTAACCGCCTTTTCGATGCGCTCGCCAGCCTGCTCGCCGAGCAGCCTTTCGATTCAATCTCGATGTCCCAAATCGCCACGCGCGCAAAAGTCGGCCGCACTGCGGTCTACAACCACTTCCCCGACAAGGAAGTCCTCCTCCTTGAGTTCATGCGTCGCGTCACTCTGCAGTTCTCCCAACGTCTTGAAGAAGCAATCGCACAAGTCAACGATCCCCTTGCCCAATTGCGTATCTATATCCGCGCACACCTGGAGATGACAACCCGCTACCACCTGACCGCAACTTTCAATCTGCGCACTCAGATCTCGCGGGAAAACTCCGCGCACCTGCACGATCACGCAACAATCATCTCGACCAGGCTCCTGGAAATCCTCGGCCGATGCATGGAAAGCGGCGCGATCCCCAAACAAAATCCGCACGCACTGATCCCCCTGATCCACTCATGCTTGGCAGGCAATCGCCTCCCCGCAAATCCCCAGCAGCGCGAGGCGACGATCGCCACCGTGCAAACCTTCATTCTTCGAGGCATCGGCGCGGATATCCCCATTACTTCCTCCGCGCAACGTCCCTCCTCGGTTGAGAACGCCTCAGAGGAGGGCGCAGATGGCGCTGAAACCGCTGGAGATACCGCCTACATGCGTTGCCCCATCAGCGCATGAGCACTTGTGATCTCGCAAACTTCTATAAGATCGTGGAATAAGTGACCGGCACACGCCGTTGAGCTGAACATGACCCGGGGCGTGTGCCCCTCACTGAAATAAAGGAGTACCCATATGAGCACGATCGCGCTCACCTCGGAAAACTTCAACGAGACCATCAACTCTGACAAGATCGTGCTGGTGGATTTCTGGGCAAGCTGGTGCGGCCCCTGCCGCCAGTTCGGCCCGATCTTCGAAGCAGCCTCAGAGCGTCACGAAGATGTTGTTTTCGCCAAGGTCGATACCGATGCCAACCAGGACATCGCCGCAGCACTGGAGATCGCATCAATCCCGACCCTGATGATTTTCCGCGAAGGCGTCCTGATCTTCCGCAACTCCGGCGCGATCCCCGGAGCAGCCATTGACGACCTCGTCTCCCAGGCACAGGCCCTCAACATGGAAGAGGTCCACGCAGAGGTCGCGAAGCAGGAAGCTCAGAACGACTGACCTCACTCAGTACTGACTTCGTACGACAGATAAGTGGTGGGGACGGCCAAGCCGTCCCCACCACTTATTGCTTACCTAGGAGCGCATCCGTTCAGGCGGCACCCACGCAGTACGCGCAAGAACCCGGCTCGTTCGACATGCTCTAGCCCTGTAGCTCAGCCGCAACCAGCTCAGCCAGCTGAATTGCATTCAGAGCTGCGCCCTTGCGCAGGTTATCGCCACTCACCACGAAAACAATGCCGCGGTTATCCGGAACGGCCTGGTCCTGGCGAATACGGCCGACCAAGACATCGTCTTCACCGGCAGCCTCAAGCGGGGTCGGGACGTCGACGACGCGAACTCCGGGAGCACTGTTGAGGACGACCACGGCCTCGTCGCGAGAAATCGATGCGGGGAACTCGGCGTGGACGGTCATTGTGTGTGCGGTCAGGACCGGTACGCGCACGCAGGTACCACTCACAAGCAGATTGGGAGCATGCAGGATACGACGCGATTCGTTACGGAGCTTCTGCTCTTCGTCGGTCTCAAAGCTGCCATCGTCGACGATCGAGCCGGCCAAGGGCACAACATCGAAAGCGATGGGGGCAACGTAAACCTGGGGAGTGCCGAAATCAACGGCGTGTCCGTCGGTAGTCAGGCCCTCAAGGTTCTGATCGACGGTGCCGCGAACCTGGTCGATCAGTTCGCGAACACCCTTGAGTCCCGAGCCAGACACAGCCTGGTAAGAGGACACGGTCAGACGCTCAATACCGCCAGCAGCTTGCGCAAGCGGCTTAATTGCAGGCATGACGGCCATGGTCGTGCAGTTCGGGTTGGCGATGATTCCCTTGGGGCGATCGGCGATATCTGCACCGTTCACTTCGGAGACGACCAGCGGGACCTCGGGGTCCTTGCGCCATGCGGAGGAGTTGTCGACGACTACTGCGCCGGCCTCGGCAAACTTCGGCGCGTACTCGCGCGAGGCCGCTGCACCCGCGGAGAAGATCGCGATGTCGATCCCGGAGAAGTCAGCGGTCGCGACGTCTTCAACGACGATCTCTGTGCCCTTCCACGGGAGTGTCGAACCCGCCGAGCGAGCGGAGGCAAAGAAACGAATCGTTTCAACCGGGAAGTTTCGCTCTTCCAGGATTGTGCGCATCACGCGACCAACCTGGCCCGTCGCACCGACAACAGCAACCGTCAAACCAGCCATTTTCAGCCTCTCTTTGTGTAAATACGCGTTCTCAGCGGCCCGTGCCAGCGTAGACAACGGCCTCGGAAACTTCGGCGTCCATGCCGAAAGCAGAGTGGACAACTGCAACCGCGCGGTCCAGGTCTTCCAATCGAGTCACGATCGACAGACGAATCTCGGAAGAAGAAATCAGATCGATGTTGATTCCCGCCTCAGACAGCGCAGCGAACAGGCGTGCGGCCACACCCGGGTTGGTGCGCATGCCAGTACCCACCAGCGAAAGCTTGCCGATGTTCGGGTTGTAGAGGACCTCTTGGAAACCGATCTCTTCCTTCGCGGCATCCAAAGCATCCAGAGCAACCTGGGCGTCGGCCTCGGGAATGGTGAAGGTGATGTTCGCGCGAGTGCGATCGCCGACGGGGATGTTCTGGACGATCATGTCAATATTGGCGCCCGCAGCAGCAATGGTCTTAAAGACCTTCGCCGCGCGACCGGGGTGATTCGGAACGCCGGCAACGGTGATCTTGTCCTGGCCGCGGTCATGGGCAATTCCAGAAATGATGGGCTGTTCCATCTGTCCTTCTTTCGGGTCGAGGAATGCGGCCTCGGGAACCAGGCCTTTAAGTGAGGGGGACGCAGGGGTGTCGGAAATCCAGGTTCCATCTTTCTCGGAGAAAGAAGAACGCACGTGTAAGGGAACCTTGTAGCGGCGGGCAAATTCAACGGCGCGCAGGTGGAGGATCTTCGCTCCGTGAGCGGCCAGCTCCAGGGTTTCTTCGGTCGAGATGGTTCGAACGCGGTGGGCCTTTTTTACGATTCGCGGGTCTGCAGAGAAAAGGCCATCGACGTCGGTGTAGATCTCGCAGACATCAGCGTGGAGGGCAGCCGCGAGGGCGACCGCGGTCGTATCGGAGCCACCTCGGCCCAGGGTCGTCACGTCCTCGTCATCGGAAATTCCTTGGAATCCGGCGACAATTGCGACCTGCCCTTCTGAGATCGCGCGGGCAATGCGCTCGGGAACCATGCCGGTGATTTGTGCGCGGCCGTAGGCGGAGGTCGTGTGAATGCCCGCTTGCGCGCCGGTGAAGGCCTGAGCTGCAACACCCAATTCATTAATCGCCATAGACAGGAGGGCCATCGAAATACGCTCGCCCGCAGTGAGGAGAATATCCATTTCGCGTTCGGGAGCATGCTCGGTAATCTGAGCGGCCGTGTCCAAGAGGTCGTCAGTTGTATCGCCCATTGCGGAGACAACAACGACGAGCTTGTGTCCGGCGTTTCGAGTGTCGACGATGCGTTTTGCAACGCGTTTGATCGCTTCGACATCGGCGACGGACGAGCCTCCGTACTTTTGCACGATGAGCGCCACGAGTAGTCCTAACTGTCTGTGTTCTGGTTTCCTTCCCTAATCGTGGCGAAAGTTTGGGGTTGCTGCGACTTTTGACCAACACGTGAACGTATGTGCCCATTTGTAAACGTAACTTACCGTACATACCTGAGCCTTCGGGGCATGGGAGAATAGTGTGAGCTCGGCTCCCAAGAAAGGAACGCACGATGTCGCACACGGTTTACGGCACTCCCGTTGTTCATGGAGTGTCCTACGCACCGATCGTATGGACATCACGTCACCCCCTCCCCCCCACAGAGTTCACCGAGCTTCCCCCCAAAGAACGCGCCGCATGTGCCGCGCATTTGGAAGAGATCTGCCGAAGCGTCGGCGATGACCTCTTCGCCCAATCCGAACAGGCCTATGGCGATGTCTCCGACGTGCTCATGATGACTGCTTCCCTAGCGACCGATCCCAGCTGGATTGCGGAGGCACAATCGTGGATTTATTCCGGGATACCCGCTCCCCAGGCGGTTGTTCGTGCAACCGAAAAGTTCACCGAAGTCTTCCGCGCCTCGGGCGGACTCATGCTCGAGCGCGTGGCGGACCTCAAGGACGTGCGCGACCTCATTCTTGCCCACTTAGCTGCTTCCTCAGGTGACGAGGCCAGCGATGCGCGTGTGCATGCGCGGAAGGCGCAGGCGGCCTCGGAAAGCCCCTATATTCTCTGCGCGCGGGATTTGTCGCCTTCGGACACGGCGCATCTCAACCCCGCGCACTGCGTGGGGATCGTGACCCAGCTGGGCGGCCCCACCTCGCACACCTCGATCATCGCTCGCCAGCTGGGGATCCCCTGCATCGTGGCGGCTCGTCGCATCAACGAAATCCCCACGGGCGAGTATGTGCTCATGGATGCTTTTGTGGGCTCCGTGACCACTGGCGTTCCCGAAAATGAGGCCCGCGAGGCCGTGGAGCGTGACCGACGCCGCGCCGAGGCCACCCTCAAATGGGCACCGCCCGCGCACACCTCGGATGATCATCCCATGCGTTTGCTCGCAAATATCCACGACCTGGCCAGCGCGAAAGCTGCTGCTCGTTCCCCGCTTGCCGATTCGATTGGGCTTTTCCGTTCAGAAATTGCCTTCCTCAACGCGCAAACCGAGCCTTCCATTGAGGAACAGACCGAGTTTTATTCGAGTATTTTCCAAGAGTTCCAGGGGTATTCAGTGTGCGTGCGCACGCTGGATGCGGGCTCCGATAAGCCGCTGGCCTATGCGACGATTCCCGGCGAGGAGAACCCGGCTCTTGGCGTTCGCGGGATCCGAACCTCAGGCCCGCATCCGCAGATTCTCCAAAACCAGCTCGAGGCGATTGCTTTTGCGGCAATGCGTCAGCGTGAGACTTCGGTTTCGGTGATGGCGCCGATGGTGTCAACGGCTGCCGAGGCCAAGTGGTTTGTCTCCTCGGTTCGCCAGCTCTCCGAGCGTTTCGAGGTCGAGCTGCATGCTGGGGTGATGATCGAGGTCCCCGCGGCGGCACTGATGATCGATTCAATCATGGAGCACGTGGACTTCGTGTCGATTGGTTCGAACGACCTCATCCAGTACACGATGGCTTCGGACCGCCTCTCACCGGACCTTGCCGAGTATTCCGATCCGTGGCAACCCGCGCCTTTGCGCTTGATTGCACAGGTTGCGCACGCTGGCCTCACGCACGGGGTGAGCGTAAGTGTGTGTGGCGAGGCCGCGGCCGACCCGCTGCTGGCCTGCGTTTTCGCGGGTATGGGTGTGCCCGCGCTGTCGATGCCACGCTTGGCTATTCCCTCGGTCGGTGCGCAGCTTGCTCAGGTGAGCCTAGCGCAGTGCCGTTTGGCTGCTGCTTCCGTTGTCGAGGCCGCTGACCCGGGCGATGCGCGCTACCGCGCGCGCGGGGCACTCCAGGTGGAGTTCTAAGGACAAGCAAGGATCTGAAGTACTCACTTCTGGTTACGCAGATACCTGACTGAATCTGATCGGGACGATTAAAAAGTCCGGTTCCACTCTTCAGGTATTCCGAGGCTCGGAGTTCGAACCAATGGATTCTGCAGAAATTCCTCAACAAGGAGCCTCGAAACTTTATCCGGCCATGTAGTTCCCGGAGACGTTACTCTCAGAAGATGCGACATGACGACAATCGCACCAAAGATGCGTTCACTTTGTCGTGCTGGGAGCGCAGAGAATTTCGTTTGCGACTTTAACGCCGAAGTGGGCGCCGGGGCAAACGATTTATTCCACAGTCGACCGTGATGTGCGCATGTATTCCGTATGATTGCAAACTGTTGGAGCCACCGTGCTAGTGGTGATTGTTTCTTTGCTTTTTCCTGCTGATTCCGCGACAAGGAATTCAGATTAATTCGTATCCCCAGACTCTCTGCAATCGTTTGTTGGTCCCGAACACGCATCCCGTCAAACATTCGCGATAAATCACTGAAATCAAGGACCTCAGCCAATACCCAAAACGGAAACTGAGAATTATAGACATCACAATAATGTTGGATTGCCTCGCTACGCATACGCATACGCGAAATCCGTTCATCGGCAGTTTCGAGCCACTGCTTATGTCGAAAGGTCGGACGAAAATTAGCAGAATTTTGATAGAAAACCGGATCGGTCATGCATAGACAGTCCCCGATTCTCGTCCGCATTGTCGTTTCAATACGCTCAATCGCATCGAAAAGGAGGGTACGTAGCTTCCGATCGGCCTCATACAATGCGACTACATCCGCGAAAGAGATTCCATTGTCGAATTCATCGAGATGTGTACCATCATCGTCAAGTTTCCGAGCTGGATACCAGTACGCTGAAAGCCGGTAATAGCTAACATTTGAGAGCCATTGCCACGCAAGCTGCTCATCAACTTGCATGCCGCGTTCGCGTAATGTTTCGATCTGTTCGCTAATCGTCGTTGCCGGCTTCAGTTCCTTTGACATCGAAGACATCCTTGTCATTCGCTGATAAAGATCCAGCCCACTCTCAACCATATCGGTTGAGGCGGGCTGAACGATTGATTAAAGAATATCGAATTTATGCCATTCTGTCATTCGCTTTTCGTATAAATTGTGCAGGTCACAATTCCATCGCCGGCAGGATCACCGAGAAGGTTGTCCCGTGTTCACCGGGCTTACCTTCGCCTTCGCACACGGTATCGACGTCCACCCGGCCGCCCAAGGCCTCGGCGATCGAAGAAACGATCGACAGACCAAGGCCAGACGATCCCTTACCCTGACGCGAGCGCGAAGTGTCGCCTCGGACGAAACGATCAAAGACGGTAGCGCGCAACTCGGGCGGAATACCCGGGCCGTCATCGGCAACACTCATGCGCACAAACCCGGGCGCCGAGGCCCCGCCGCCGATCACCTGCACACCAACCTTGACGCGCGTGCCCGCTGGGGTGTGGATTCGCGCATTATTCACCAGGTTTGCGAAGACCTGGCGAAGCGCAGACTCATCACCCAGCACGGTGCAGGAAGTGCAGGAATCGGCCTCGTCATCAATTTCGGGAAGGTCCAGGCTCCACTGGTGATCTGGACCCGCTGCATGGGCGTCTGACACTGCGTCGATAGCTAATGGGATCACGTCGACCGGATCGCTGGCCAGTTCACGTCCCGCATCAAGGCGAGCCAACAGCAGAAGATCCTCAACCAGACCGGACATACGCGCGGACTCAGATGCGATTCGCGAAAGCGCGAGCTCTTGGTCCGTTGCCCCTCGTTGAAGAAGCTGCGTGTAACCCTGAATTGATGCCAAAGGAGTTCGGAGTTCGTGCGAGGCATCGGCGACGAATTGACGCAGGCGTTGCTCGGATTCCGCGCGGGCCTGAAGCGCAGTTTCAACATTGTCGATCATGGTATTCAACGCGAAACCGACATCGCCAACTTCATCCCCGGGTTGCGCAATGGAGTAATCAACGCGTTGGAAATCCTCAACCGTTGGTGTGGCAATCAGGTCCTTGGAGCCGATGTTTCGTGCAGTCGCCGCTACCTCACCCAATGGGAGCATTTCTTTGCGAATCCACTTGCGACCGATGAAAGTCGCGCCGGCGATCACGACAAGAGCGATGACGCCTTCAAGAGCCACCAACATAATCAGCGTCGAGTTATTGGCTGCCAAAGACAGGCCGACGACCAGTGTCCGCGACTCTGATTGAGCGCACATGATCCTGAAAGTACCTAAATTCGGCAAGCTGACATTGTGTCCATGTCCATCACAGCGCAAGGAGAGAATCTGCTGCTGAGCGGCGCTATCGAGCTCCACCACATCAAATTGCTTGACGACACCTGAAACGATCTCATCGTCGTCCTTGATGAGCTGCAACTGGCCTTCTGCCGAACCTGGGCCTCGCAAACCACGCGGTCCGTGTTCACTTGGCGAAGCAGAGGAACTTGGAGAATTCGACTGTGATGGTCCGTGGTCATCGTCATGATCATCCTGGTCCTCCTGTGATCCAGCCGTCGGAGGCGGGGGTGGAGGAAGAGGTTGCTGCAAGCTGAGCTCTGCGTTCTTTTCAAGCCTGCTGAGCATGGATTCAAGCGAACTATCGATCTTGGAGGACATCCACGAATGCATTGCAAGCGCCGAGGCCGCAAGCATGGTGACCAACGCCAAAGCGACGGCTGCAGCAAGAAAACGACTCAGGCGAACAGTGAGGAGGCGCGATCGTTTGCGCTTTGGTCGAGGAGTGCTGTGCTTGGGGGTGCGCGCCTGTGATTCGGTATTCGAAGCTTGGGGGGCAGAGCTTGTCATTGGCGCTCCTAGGAGGCGGGCCTGAGGATATAACCGGCTCCCCTGACCGTGTGAATCATGGGTTCGCGCCCAGCGTCGATCTTCTTACGCAAATACGAAATGTAGAGCTCGACGATGTTCGCCTGACCACCAAAGTCGTAGGACCACACGCGGTCGAGAATCTGCGACTTCGACAAGACAACGTTCGGGTTTTCCATGAAGTAGCGCAGCAGCTCGAATTCGGTGTTCGTGAGCGTGATAGCTTCACCACCACGAGCAACGTCATGCGAGTCTTCGTCCAGGGTCAGATCACCAACAGTGAGCACGCGGTCGACAGTCACTGTCGTCATTCCTGCTCGACGCAAGAGCGCATCGATTCGCGCGGTGACTTCATCCAAGTCGAAGGGCTTTGTCACGTAGTCATCGGCACCGGCACGCAGTCCGGCAACGCGATCAGCCACCGCGTCACGTGCCGTCAAGAACAGGACCGGAAGATGGGGCTTGCGCTTACGCAGGCGTTCCAAGGTTTCCATTCCGTCGAGGCCGGGCATCTGGATATCCAAAACGACCACATCGGGGTCAAAAGTATCGGCCTTATCCAAGGCTTCCCAGCCATTGACCGCGGTTTTTGTCTCCCAGCCCTGATGCCTCAAGGCCGATCCCAAGAGTTCAGCGAGGACGGATTCATCGTCGACGACAAGAATGCGCGCGGGCGTCCCATCGGGGCGCACGAAGTTGGATTCTGTTGTACTCACGTCGAGATCCTTTCACAGTTTCCGTCGACATTCAGGACATGTTGCGCCGGCCTTCCATTGCCCTGCCCAGGGTAATGGAATCCGCGTATTCAAGGTCGCCGCCCACGGGAAGCCCCATGGCCAGACGCGTTGTTGTCACGCCAATGGTGGACAGGGTTCTGGCCAAATACGAGGCCGTTGCTTCCCCTTCAATATTCGGGTTCGTTGCGATGATGATTTCTTGAACGACACCGTCGGAGAGTCGTCCCAAGAGCTGGCGAATCCTCAGTTGATCCGGACCAATTCCGTGGATCGGGTCAATGGCTCCGCCCAGCACGTGGTAGCGTCCGCGGAATACTCGAGAATTCTCGATCGCTTGAATATCCTTCGGTTCCTGCACGACGCAAATAATGCTGGGATCGCGACGAGGGTCGCGACAAATCGAGCATTCATCGTCTTCAGTGAGGTTCCCACACACCGAGCAGTGCTTGACCTGGTTGCGCACCGCGTTGATCGCCGTGGTCAGGCGCTCCACATCCTCAGGCTCAGCCTCGAGAAGGTGCAAAGCCATGCGTTGCGCGCTCTTTGGCCCAACCCCGGGAAGCTGGCCAAGTTCATCAATGAGATCTTGAAGAGCTCCTTCGTACACGCGTCACCACCCTCCCTGGTCATCGGTCTTCTGCTCAATGATGGTTCCGCCCAGAATATCCAAAACCGCGGGAATCCCGAAGAGATTCGACTCGGACATGTCCTCATCATCGATGCTGGCGCTATCGTCTTCCGCAGCAGAAACAGTGGGCGCCTCGAAGGGGTCATCCTCTGTTTCCGGCGAGGCCTCTTCCGCGTCGCTCTCATCCGTTTCCTCACGCGCGGCAACTGCAGCAAAGCGCTGCGAGGGCAAGGGAGTCACCTCTGCAAAAGCAGGAACCGAGGGCACCGATTCCTCTTCTTCGGGATCAAAACTGGGCGGTTGAATGACCGCCTCGCTCCATCCCGAGGTCGGGGTAAAACACTCTGATTCGTCTTCATCGTCGTCTTCAGGCTGATCGAGGGCACTGCCCTGAGGGGCCGCTGGCTTTGACGTTGGCTGTGACACGGGCTGCGAGGAAGCAGGCGCTTCGAATTCTGCGCCCTCCTCTACATCGCTGTCTTCGCCGGGATCAAAAGGGGGCGGCTCCTGGGTACGCCAATCGTACGACGCGGGGGATTGCGGGTCATAGGGCTGCGTTGCGTCGATCGGCTGGGCTGGGACGTGCAACCCCTGCTCGGTCGGAGCATTGGTCTCCGGGGACTCCGGAGGTGTCGCAACCTGCCAAACGGGTGCTTCCTGCGGTGCCTCGGCGCGATGCTCAACTTCGCGACGCTGCCCGCCGCGCTGGGGTGCCGACTGCTGGCCAGCTCCCTGCGTGGGCGGCGTAGCTACAGCATGCGCGTTGGCAGAAGGCGTTGAAACCGCCGGGCCACCACCTGCTTGTCCAACCTGCGCGCTAACATGCAGGCGAATACCGAGGACGTCATAGATTGTTTCTTCAACGATTTGGGCCCGGCCACCATTAGTGAAGCTGGCAACCATTCCCTGACTGGGGAAGAGCAATACCAATTGATCCCCATCAACGGCACCCAATTGCCCATTTTGCGAGAGCAAACTCCACACAACCCTGCTGTGGGTCGCGAGGCGTTCAACGACATCACCCCAACGCTGACGGATGAGGTCGGCACCTGCTGCTCCCCCAGCAGGGCGGCTCGAGGCCGGTACGGGAGTAGCGGCGGGGGTGGGCGTAGAGGCCTGTGCGGGGGCCTCGGCCTTGACAGGTGCAGATGCCGGCTTCGGTGCCGGAGTGGAAGCAGAGGCATCTCCCCCACGCTGCGCCGGCTGAGCAACCTCCCACCCAGTTGAAGAAGCAGGAGATTCCACGCGAGCTTCGGGAACGGACTGAGGCGGGGACTGGGGCTGAGCCTGACTCTGAGGAGCACCCTGCTCCCCATTCTTTTCGGACTTCTTTCGAGCCAAGGCTTCACGTGCTTGCCGAGCGCCAAAGGAACCCGCGCCCGAAGGCTTTTCCGCAGGCGCCCCTCCCCCAACGAGGCCAACTCCGCCAGAAAGCGGACCAGAGCCTCCACCGGTCTGTCCTTGGGTGGAAGCGACATATCCGGCGTCAGAGTGTGCGTTTGGGGCGGGTACCAAGATCCGGCCGATCAAGAGTTCAAGTTGAAGCCGAGGCGAGGTTGCACCCGTCATAGAACGCAAAGCCTGATCGGTCAGATCAGCGGCGCGCGAGAGCGCCTGGGTCCCCCAGTTCTTTGCCTGGATGCTCATGCGTTCAAATTGGTCGTGTGGGGTGCCAACCAGAACATCACTGGCCCCGTCACCCGCGACAGCGATGATCAACAGGTCGCGCAGACGTTGGAGAAAATCCTCAACAAAACGACGCGGATCATGCCCCGAGGACACCATCTTTTCAATGACGCGATACGCGGCGCTTCCATCGCCACCGGCAAGAGCATCAACGCTCTCATCCAAAAGCGCGGTATCCGTGTAGCCGAGCAGTGCAACTGCGGTCTTATACGCGATTTCGCCCTCAATAGCACCAGCCATGAGCTGGTCCAAGACCGATAGCGAGTCACGTACAGAACCACCACCGGCGCGAATAACCAGAGGCAAAACACCTTCACCGACGCGGATGTTTTCCTCATCGCACAGGGTGTGCAGGTAGGGCTCCAAGATATCCGGTGGTACCAGCCGGAAAGGATAGTGATGCGTACGCGAACGGATGGTTCCAATCACGCGTTCAGGTTCGGTCGTTGCGAAGATGAACTTCACGTGCTCGGGCGGCTCTTCCACAAGCTTAAGCAGGGCATTGAATCCCTGGGGACTGACCATGTGGGCTTCGTCGATGATGAAGACCTTGTAGCGGTCACGCACCGGTGCAAAAGTGGCGCGCTCACGTAGGTCACGCGCATCATCCACACCACCGTGGGAGGCGGCGTCGATTTCGACAACATCAAGCGAACCCGGGCCACCGGTTGCCAATTCACGACAGGATTCACACTGGCCACAGGGAGTATCCGTTGGACCTTCAGCGCAGTTCAGGCAGCGCGCCAAAATACGCGCAGACGTCGTCTTGCCACACCCACGAGGACCAGAAAACAAGTACGCATGATTCACCCTGTGGGCGCGAAGAGCCGCACGAAGAGGCTCGGTCACGTGTTCCTGACCGATGACCTGTTCGAAGGTGTCGGGCCTGTACCGGCGATAAAGAGCTGTCGTCACACTTGAACTTTACGGCCCCGCGCGCTCATTTGCGTCCTGTTTTCACCCCAAGCCGCAGAAACACCGCAAAAATCATAAAAGTGGAGGTCCAAGCAGTTTCCCACTTGGACCTCCACTCACTCACGTCTATGCCACCGACTCAGCGGCGGCAACACGCATTAGGAGATGTGGCCTCGGCGACGGAGGATAAGGAGCACGCCACCGGCGATCAGTGCTGCAGCACCCACACTCAGGACTCCGGCCTCGACACCCGTACGTGCCAACTTAGAGCCGGGAGTCTTCGGGTTCGGCTGCTTCGGAGGCTGCGGAGCCGGAGGAACTTCCTTCTCCATGTATCCGAAGTCGACGTTCTCAACGGTCGGGTTCGACTCACCAAGCTCAATGAGCTCGGACTGAGAATCCTTGAGCATATCGGGATCAAGAGTGACCTCCAGGCCGTTCAAGACACCGGTTGTATCAACCTTCACGCGGTACTTGCCATCGGGCAGGTGCGAGAACTTGTATGCGCCGTTGGAATCCGTGGTGATGGTCTCCACGACGTTTCCGTTCTCATCAAGCAAGGTCACCTTGACCGAGGGGAAGCCAGGATCGCTGGGATCCTTGACGCCGTTGCGAGCCTCATCACGGAAGATCGTGCCGCTGATCGAGTTGTTCTCGATGTAACCGAAGTTCACACCGCTTTGAGTGCGGTTCGTGTTGCTCAGGGAGATCGTTCCAGAGGTCGAATCCGCGACGCCGTCGGGATCCTCGGTCTGATCCAGGCCCTTGAGCGTTCCGGTCGTATCGACCTTGACGCGGTAGTCACCGGCGGGCAGCTTAGAGAAGCTGTAGGCGCCATTGGCATCCGTCGTTGTTGTCGCCACAACATTGCCCGCCGAATCGAGCAGGTTCACGGTGACACCCGCGTAGGGATTCTCGGTGGAATCATGGGAGGCACTACGGTTTCCATCGCGGTAAATCGTGCCGGAGAGCGAGTAGTCCGGAACGTAACCGAAGTTGACGCCTTCCTTCACGCTCTGCGTCGGATCTAGGGTGATGGGCTCGGAGGCGTTGTCCTTCGTGCCATCGGGATCCTCGGTCTGCTCGGTGTCCGTAAGGGCACCATCCTTCACAACCTTGACCGAGTAAGTGCCATCGGGCAGGTGCTCGAAGGAGTAGCTGCCATCCGCGGCGGTCTGAGTCGTCGCAATGACGTTGCCATTTTCATCGAGCAACTGGACGGTCTGACCTTCGTAGCCCTCCTCGCCGGAGTTCAGCGAAGAGGAACGGTTATCGTCGCGGTAAACAACGCCCTTGATGATGTTGTTCGGGTTGTAACCGAAGTTCACACCGGTCTGGGTCGGGTTGTCTGCACCGATCGAGATCTTCCCCGAGGCGTTGTCTTTGGTGCCGTCCGGGTCCTCGGTCTGGTCCATGTCCTTGATGGCGCCATCCTTGACGACCTTCACCGTGTAGTCACCGGCAGGCAGCTTGGAGAAGGAGTAATTTCCGTCGGCGTCGGTCGTGGTCGTTGCAACAATGTTGCCCGAGGCGTCAACCAAGTTGACGGTGACACCCTGGAAGACGGTCTCGCTTGCGTCCTTGGATTCGGAGCGGTTCGAATCGCGGTAGATGTTACCGGCGATCGAGTAATCCGGAACGTAACCGAAGTTCACGCCAGACTTCTTCGGGTTGGCCTCGTTCAGAGTGATCTTTTCCGAGGCGTTGTCCTTAGTTGCGTCGGGGTCTTCAGTCTGCTCGGTATCCGCAAGCGCGCCGTCCTTCACAACCTTGATGGAGTAGTCGCCATCGGGCAGGTTAGAGAAGGAGTAGTGGCCGTTGGAATCGGTCGTCACGGTCGAGATGACGGTGCCATCCTTATCCAGCAGCTGAACGGTGACACCGGTGTATCCGGGCTCATTGCCGTTCTGGCTACCGTTGCGAGAATCATCGCGGTAGACGCTTCCCTCAATAGTGTTGTTGGAAACGTAACCGAAGTTGATGTTCTCGTAGATCGGATCCTCAAGCTTGAGCGTGTACACGCCAGAGGTATTGTCCGCGGTTCCATCCGGATCCTCGGTCTGCACCAGGTCAGCCAACGCTCCATCCTTGACGACGCGGACCTTGTAGTCGCCCGCTTCCAAGTTCTGGAACTTGTAGGCACCCTGCGCGTCGGTGGTCGTGGTGGCCACAACGTTACCTGTCGAGTTCAGCAGTTCGACAGTCACGCCCTGGTAGAGCTTCTCGCCGGCATCCAGCGCCTCGGAGCGGTTGCCATCGCGGTAAACCGTGCCCTTGAGGGTGTAGTTGGTCGCGAAACCGAAATCGACCTTGTCCTTGGAAGGGCTGGCGTTGTTCAGGGTGAACTGTGCAGTCGAGTTCTGGGTTTGCTCCAGCTTCTTGAGCAGGTCTGACTGCTCAACGTCCACAGAGTACTTTCCTGCAGGCAGTTTGCCGAAGGAGTAGGAACCATCGGCCGCAGTCGTGGTAGTGGCGGCGACGTTTCCATCCTTATCCAGCAGGTTGACGGTGATCCCGCCAAATCCCTGCTCGCCCGCACCCATCGACGAGTTACGGTCCTTGTCGTAGTAGACCGAACCCGTCACGGTGTAATTCTTTGCGTAACCGAAGTTCACATCGGTGACATCGGGATCATTACGCGTGAAGGTGATGGGGTTGGACTGCGAGTTTGCCGCGCCGCTGGGGTCTTCGGTCTGCTCGAAGCCAGCGAGCTTGCCCGTCGTATCCACCTTGACCGTGTAGGTACCGTCCAGCAGGCCGGGGAAGTTGTAATTTCCCGAGGCGTCAGTGGTGGTGGTTGCAACAACGTTGCCCGAGCCGTCGACCAGGGTGACAGTCACGCCGGAGAGATTGATGTCATCCCCGTTCTTCGTCTTATCACGGTTTTCATCCTGGTAGATGTTGCCCGAGATCGCGTGCTTCTTCACGTAACCGAAGTTCACGTTCTCACGAACGGGGTTGTCCGTGTTGAGCGTAATTGCACCGGAGGCATTGTCCTTCGTGCCATCGGGGTCTTCGGTCTGAGTCAGGTTGGCGAGACCCCCATCCTTGACGACCTTGACCGTGTAGGTGCCCGCGTCGAGCTTAGCGAATGAGTAGTTACCATCCGCGTCGGTCGTGGTGGTGGCAACAACTGCTCCGGCTGCGTCCACAAGGTTCACGGTGACACCGTTGAAGCCCTCTTCACCGGCGGTGTAGGACGAGGAGTCGTTCTTATCGAAGTAGACCTTACCCGCGAGGCGGTGCTTGACGATGATCGTCGTGCTTGCCTTGTTGTTGTTCAGGTTGACGTCGTAAGGAGGCAGATCCTTGAATTCGACGTTGTTGGTGATGGTCTTGCCATCTGTTCCATCGTTCAAGCGAACTGTCACGTACAGCGAGGCGTGGCTTCCCGCGGTCAGGTCGCCAATGGTCCACACTCCACTGTTCGCATCGTAGGTGCCTGCAGCGGCGCCGGCCTCGCACGCGTCCGGGGTACCCGACACGTAGCCGGTGGGGCACATGAAGGATTCGGACTTCACGAAGGTGACGCCGTCAGGCAGTTTCTCCAAAACCTTGGTGTTCGCGGAAAGGCCCTGACCCGTATTTCCGGCGTCGATGCGGAAGGTTACTTCATCGCCGGGCGAGAGTGCCGAAGCATCGGAAGTAACGCTCTTGTTCAGCGCGACGTCGAAGGCCGAGGCGATAGCGACCTTGAAGGGTTCACTGGGGAAGACCGCTTGGTTCGAGGAGGCCTGGGTTGCTGCGATTGCAACCGATTCGTAGGCCACGCCATTAGCGTTATCAGGAGCCTTGATCGGGACGATCAGGGGGATCGATGCGCCGCCCTCGATCGGGGTGGTCTTGCCGTTGATGTAGATGCGGTAGGACTTGACGTCACTCCACGAAGCCGGGGTCGAGGTCCAGTTGTTATCGCATCCTGCGGGTCCGTCCGCCTTGGCCTTTCCGCGTTCCATGACCTCACCGCGGCAAGGGTTGTACGAGGTCGAGTACTCGATGCTGACCTGAGAGGGGTCAATTCCATCTCCGGCTTGGACTTGGATCGGTCCGGTCATGATGGGCGCCCACTCGGAACCGCGGCTGGCGCTGGTGCGAACTGCCGTGTCGCCGACGTGCGGCAGGGTGCCGTAGACGGTCATATCCGACAGGTTGGCGTTACCGGTGTTGGTCGGGGTGATGCGGAAAGTTCCGTTTTCACCCTGACGGATCAGGGAGGTGCCATCGTTGTACTTCATGTACACCGATCCGGGAACCGAGCCGAGGCTCTCAAGAACAACGCCTGCTGCTGCCAGCTCGTTGACACTCATGCCTGAGGTCACGGGGCAGACCTTATCGGTGACAGAGCCATTGGCATTGATGTCGTAGATATCGGTGGTGCCCGAGTAGAAGCAGGGATCGGCGTTCTGGTATTCGCGCTCTGCCGGAGAGATGAATGCCTGGTTCGTGTAGGTTCCGGGCTTCATCTTGTTGGTGACGAGGCCGCGCAAAGTAACGCCTGTTGCGTCAACACCCTTGAAGCCAGGCCACGTAATAGTCACCAATTGGCGCGAGCATCCGCTTGCGTCCGTAACCCAGCGCGAGGAGTCGACGGTTGCGTTGAAGCCTCGCGGTCCACCCGCAACCGAGTTCTCAACGTAGGTCATGCCACAGGGAAGGAGGTCGGCAATGATCGGCTGAGCCGGTGCAGACATTGTCCGGTTGTTGGCAACGATTGAGAAGGTCACTTCCTGTCCCGGGGCTGCCTGAGAGTTCGCAATGGTCGACTTTGCGTTGTAGTACGAGGGACGCGAGGTCTCAAGCAGGAGGATGTCACAGAGGTTATCCGCAGGAATACCAATGGACTGAGTCCCGTCTTCGGACTTCATCGACAGGTCGGTCACGCAGTTCTGGACGCGAACCCACGAGGGATCTGTCCCGGCCTTCCACGCATTTGAGTTCGTGTCGGCACGAACGTAGTCGGCTCCGGCTTCAGTCGTGGGAGTCTTCGCATTGATCTGACCCTGGACGATGAAACGACCATTTTCCGAGGGGTTCAGAGTCTGCTTGTAGTGGAACTTCGTGATGTATTCGTCTGTTGCCAGAACAGTTGAATCGAACTTCTTCGAGGCCGTCAAGGTTTGTGTTCCCGTGTTGCCCTTGTTGGTCCAGTAGGTGAATTCGACCGGAGAAGTCGTGTTGAGCTCTGCCCCGCGAGCGAACATCAACGGATTCGCGCAGTCAGTCGATCCATCGGTAGGAGAGGTAAGCGCGCAGCTGAGGTAGTCGGTGTATTCCAGAACAACCGGCATGTTTGAGGTGTTGCTGTACCAGTACAACCACATGCCGTTTTGACCACGCTTGAACTGCTGCAGAGCATTCTTGGAGAAAGTACCACCGTAGGTGACCCTGTCGGCAAAGTCGTGCGAGACCGAGGAATTAGCCGATGCGGTCTTCGTGGGATCACCGTAGGGGTTACCCGTAACGGTTGCTGTGTTGGTAACGGTGTTATCTGCGCAGCTCGTTGGATAGTTCAGAGTGACATTGAGCTGGAGGTCGACGACATTAGGTCGCAGAGTTCCAAGGTTCCAAGTCAAGGAGTGCGTCGCTGCGTCGTAGGTCGGTTCTACTCCAGTGAACTCAGATCCATCAGTTGAGCCCTGGGAAGTAGTGCTGACGTAGGTTGCACATGAGGGAAGCTTGTCAACAAGCTTCACATTGGTCATGGCGAGCTTGCCGCGGTTCGGACCAAGCGTTCCGGAGGTAATCGTCGGCGTCAACGAATAGGTAACGTTGCTTCCCTTCGGACCGATTGCCGTGGGCTTCTTCTTGGTCAGAGCAAGAGTTGTTTCCGCATGGTTAGTAACCTTCGTATCGTCGGTCACCGTCGTATCTGCCGAGGTAAATGAAACCTCGGGTGAGACTGTCGATTGATCAGGCGTGTAGCTGTTCGGCATTTCGAAGGTAATGACAGCCTGGTAGGAGTTACCCGCAGGAATACGTCCCATGTTGTAGGTAACGTAGGCGTCGGTAGTCGCTGTTCCCTGGGTGATAGTAGCGCTCACCGCAGGCGTTCCTGAAGCGGCAGTTGCTGCAAGGTTTGCTGCAACTGCCTTATCGACAGCATCGCCCGCCTGATTCACAGCGTGAGGAATGCGCACCTTGATCACTGAGTCCACGCAGTCCTCGGTCACCGAGGTACACGACCATGAGACGGTGTACTTCTGGGTATCGCCCGAATTGTAGGAGGTCTTTTCCGGGGCAATGCTGACGTTGAGGACGGGAGTTGCGGCGCGGCTGGGGTTATTACCCAGTCCAAAAACCACGAGGGTTGCGACGATCAAGATGGACAGCATCTGACCGGCGCGGCGCCAGATAGAGCGCGAACCGACGTTATGCACTGTGTTCTCCTGTTGAAGATAGAGATGGATCAGATTCAGTCTATTTGTAATAAGGTGACACGTATATGCGGATTCAGATTTGTATCGACAAATAACTGTTGACCTGCGCACACACCCAAATATTGAGGGCAAAGAAATTGACTCTCCAGCTGGAAAAATGATGAGTTTTTCGAGGTCTCAAATAGGTCGCCACGCAACCATATGTGTGTAGTTACACAGGAGAAAAGTCGCCATTTGGCGCCGAAATATAAAAGAACCCCCCGCGTACCCGGCAGCGCACCCTTATCCTTGCTGCCTTCCGACCCTGGGGAGGTTCGGATGATACCGTCACGCGGAGGATCCGAAAGTAGTTTACACGGACCAAAGCTTTCGCGGCGACCCGTGGTCACAAATACAGTCTTCCTCCCAGTTTCTTAGGCCCCGCAAGCCACATATTTGGACAGCTAGCCCTCTCGATATAAACTTGAATCGAATGAGCGCATCCCCATCATCGCGTTTAAACATTGAGGAAGAAAGCTGGTTGGAATTTCAATGCGAACCAAACTGACTTGCGCAGCGACCGCACTACTGTTCGTCGCAGCACTGCCCGTCTTTGCTCAGCACTCGGCGCAGGCCGCCGAGGTCGCGGGCCCCGCGACCTGCTACATCGCAGACGAAAACGAAACCATTCTTGAGCCTCGTCAGGAGTACCAGCCGGCCCCGGGCTCGGCGACGCTCCCTTCAATCCCCAGCCCTGTCGTCCAGGGGTCGTACACGCTGCAGATCTCCGCACCTGCCGTGAACTTCGATCCAGACAACCCTGCAATTCACTTTGTCTGCGAGGTCAGGTACTCACACCTCGGACAAGTCCGTCTGGTCGATCCTTCTGGCCAAGTTTTAGCTTCGACGGTCTATGCCAATGATCAAGCGGATCCTTCTCGTGCGGCGTCGACCGCTCTGCCCCAGCTTCCCAGCGGCTACGAAATTGTTCCCGGCCAGTCGATCTTCGGCTTTAACGAGGCCGCGCAGACCGTGGATCCAAACAATCCGACTGACGCAGGCGCGGTTGGTCGCGATACCAACATCGTGATCCGACAGATCGCGACAACGCCGACTCCCGCGCCCTCCACGTCTCAGCCTCCGGCTCCGACTCAGCCCACAACTCCAACGACCGAGGCTCCGACTCCGTCGGCGACCACTCCCACCACGCCTGCTCCTGTCCAGCCGACGACTCAGTCGCCAAAGAAGCCTGAACTGGCAAAGACTGGCTTCGAATCAGGAATTTTGGCTACAGCCGCTCTTGTAGCAACTGCTGGCGGCGCTGCTGTGACTGCTCGCAAGCGTCGCGCCTGATTTCCGAGGCCGCATAGGTTTTCCGCCCGTCCGCACACTGCGGGCGGGCGAAGACTTTTCTTTGGCTAGAGCTTTTTCTTCAATCGCTCCAACTCTTTCCAAATGCGCTCGTGCTCATTATGAGCATGCGAGTCGAGAGCGATCCGCTGCTTCGAGGCTATAACCCGCGCGGCTACGGCCGGCGTTTCGGCGGAACAGAGTTCCCGCGAAGCTGAACGGAAAGAGCTATCCTGCAGGCAGCAAAGACGCTTTGCGCGAATAAGGAGTGACGAAAACACTAGCCGCGCCTCATAGAGTAGGTAGACTATACGCATGGCTGCAGATACGACGACACGGTTCGTGTCCGACGCAATTGAGGCGCTTGACGCGGTTGGCGCGCAAGAAGCAGTCGCGTTTTTACGTATGATGCTCGATTGCGACGGCCCTGATGTCGACGGAGTCGTGACCTCACTCATCGATTTTGACATCGTCTCCCCAGACTGGGTAGAGCGACTGCAAGAAGTCAACCACAACGCATCGGGACTTTATGACGAAGAACTCGCCGAGCTTCGCGAAGGCCTCGCGCTCAAGCAAAAATCGGTAGTGTAACCACGCTGTCTCAGTAAACAAATAAACCCCGCCGCGACTTGCGAGTGGGGAAATGCGCCGCCACCCCGCTTGACCTGCACAAACACACTCTCGTAAAATTTTGGGGCCTTAATGGGGCCTATATCCCAGATTCAGGTGCCCCCGCGCTCGCCGGTCGTCCGAAATACTGAGCTCCTCGAAATCGCTATTGTTTATCACAAAACGGTCTCTCAGAGAGACAAGACGCTCACCCAGCGCATCGAGTTTGTCCCCCAATGCATCCAGGTCGTCGCGCATATTTGTCCCGTGATTGTTAGTGGTTTGCTCTTTCGCTTCGGCAGCCAGGCCTTTAATCACCTCCAGCTTGGCATCGGTATGCTTACGCCCGTGGAGCATCGCGCCGAGCGCGCCAATAGCGCCGCCCGCAACACCGCCACACGCAGTGATGAGTCCTCCTACGGCTGCGATCCACGCCGGGTCATGCACCGGCAAGCCCAGAACAATCAGGTCAAGAGACACGCTCACCTGCCGTCACCGCCACTCTTGTGCTTGGCCTCGTAGGGTTCGCCGCCCGGCGTGGCGCGTCCTACCCAGTCGATCATGCCTAAGGACTTGAGCGCCGTGAATGCTGTTGCTGCTGCGGCGATGATGACCGAGGCCTGGGTGGCCACCAGCTGCCAGGAGAGGGGGTAGACCCCAGCCCACCAAACCACACGTAACAAGCGGATCAACATTTAAACCAAGCATCAGAGTCTTCCTTTCATTTTGGGCACGCAAAACCCGCCTGCCAGGAGGCGGCAGACGGGTCGGGTGCGCATAAAATATTCGTTATGTTTGCGGGGGAGCGGGCATACGGACGGGATAGCCAGCCCCTCGGCAGGTTTGCGCTAGGCGCGCAACCGCGCCCTCAACGCGGTCTAATTTTTCCGCCGCGCCAACCACGGAGAGGACATCGTTCAAAGCATCTTTGGCCTCGTGCGATACATCCAGCCGAAGCGCCCACGAAGCCTTCTGGCCCAGCTCATTGCGCGCCTCTTCCAATTCCCGCGTATACGCCTCGCTCGGCAGGCCAGAAGCCGGGGAGCGGTAAACGACAGCCGCATATTTTTCGTAGGCGCTGCCGACCTCCTGGCACGCGCGCTGCGTGGGAAATAAAAAACCATAGCGCCACGCGACAAACGAGGCCCCCAACATGAGGACAAGCACACACGCGAACAGTTTCTTCTTCACCCCAACCTCCTAGCCGCAGCGGGAAATTCTACAAGGCTAGCCTAGAGCCGCAGATAACTAAAGACTTTCAGAAGCGGCCTTCGTTGAGGCGCTGCTGCAAGGCCATAACCATCGCCGCCCCTTCACTTACCACCCCGTCTACGGGGGTTCCAAGATAACTTTGCAGCGCGCGGAAAGTTCCCGGACCGACAAGACCATCAGCCTTAACACCAAGACGGCTCTGCATGGCGGCAATAACCGACGAACCGACCGCGCTAGTGGAAGCAACCCACTCCCAACCAGAAACAAGCCCCGGGTTTAAGCCCTTCCAATAAACATCCTGACTGGAAACCACGCCATCTTGAGGCGTCCTAAGGACCCGTTGAAGCGCAAGAATTGTAGCACTCCCCCAATAGCCGTCAACGTCAAGACCCGCACTCCCGGCATGACCGAACCTCGAATTGATGGGGGCTTATTGGGGCCACTTTTAGCGACCCCAATGGTACCTATCGGCATATATCGCTTTTAATACCATCAGTCCAAAAACGTTGGAAACAAAGGGAAAACCCCGGGATCTCAACGGATCCCGGGGACGTATCGCGGAGGATGGGGGATTCGAACCCCCGAGGGCTTGCACCCAACACGCTTTCCAAGCGTGCGCCATAGGCCACTAGGCGAATCCTCCGGAGCGTGAAACACGCACCCCGTAATGCTAGCGGAATTCACCGAAATCGCGAAATTTTGATGTCAATATCCAGCGTGGAATCCCTCACCATAGGAATGCCACACGCGTAAATCTCCTACTTCAACCCACTAAAGGCAAGCATCCAGGCTAAAACCCAGAACACAATCCCGACGATGCCAGCACCAATTGCCCCAGTCGAGGCCTTGCGCCCTACGCCGTTCATCGACGTTGACTGCACAAGCCCGATCGTCCCCAAAATAACCGCGATGAATGCGGGAATGAAAAGCAAAGAGAAACACCCACACCATGCGGCAGCAGTGGCAACAGAATTCACTTGAGGCTTGGGGGAGGTATAACCGGGCGAGGAAAAGACGTACAGCAGCGCTGGATCATCGGTACCCGGAAAGACCATTTGTGTCTGCTGCGGCTTGGGAGTCTCAAGGTGCGGGGTTGGACCATAGGGATCATCAATCCCAACGGTTGCGGTCTGAGTTGCGACACCGTTTACGCCAGCTTGGCCAGCGGCGCCGTTTGCAGCTGCCGCGCCCTGCCCGCTGATCCCACTCCCACCGGGAGCATAAGGGTTTAATGCACTCATCAGGCTCCCTTCATGTTCTTACTTCCTCAAGGATGCCACATTGAGGGCATCTGATGTGAGGCGCCACATAGCGAGCGGTTTTATGTTGAACCGCAAAAGAAGGCTATGATGGTGTTCCGACCGGTTTCGGCCCAGACCTTTTAACTGATCGGAGATTTAACAGCATGTCTGTTGCACAATCTGGATTCTTCCGCTGGAAACTTCATGGCGATGGCACCAGTATTGCTCCCGGGGACGTAGTTCTTCCCGGCGAACGTCTTTCTTGGCCTCGAACAATTGGAATTGGCGCACAACACGTCGTTGCAATGTTCGGGGCAACTTTTTTGGTTCCCTTGCTCACCGGATTCCCGCCGTCAACGACGCTGTTCTTCTCGGCAATCGGAACGCTCCTCTTCTTCCTTATCACTGCAGGACGACTCCCAAGTTATTTGGGGTCGTCCTTCGCTTTAATTTCGCC
>ERZ773203.220-NODE-220-length-31147-cov-5.984144_pt1 | contig 31147 bp, 31 predicted proteins | sample MGYA00580529_ERZ773203 | MGnify/ENA primary metagenome ERZ773203 (study PRJEB29015, sample SAMEA2738176) | human oral metagenome | biome: human oral; feature: human-associated habitat; material: saliva | place: China | collected 2177 ... | reverse complement strand
TTTTTTCTAGCACTTTTTACTATCAAAGAAAAAGCATCAACAAGAATTCGTTTTTGTAACTACAAAAAAGCCACAAAGCTTCTTTTTGATACAAAATATTCGCAAATCAGATTAGAAAATTTACCTAGAGCAAAAAGTATAACTTGCCAAGAAGATATTGAAATTTTTACAATGCTTAGTTTTAGGGACGCTTTTGGTGTGCAGTTTGCATATCGTATATATTTTTCTGAAATTTGTATCTATATCGCATCTTTGAGCGATTATTATTATTATATGGTTTATTGCAAAGATGAAAGCGAAGAGATAATAAAAAGAATAGCTATAAAATTTGGTCTTTATTTGAGATCTCTCTTATAGATGGATTTTAAACTTAGAGTCTACTGGCTCATAAAGTAATGCAAAAAACGAAAAGACAATGACAAAGGAGGTATGGTACGATGTGGTTACAGATAAGATTTTTATTTATTATCTTATTTCTGTCGGGATGCGGTATCGTTACGGGCGTAGATAATGATACTAAAGAATCTAAAATTTTGAGTGTAGATCAAAGAATATCTACCAAAGAATGATTGCTCTCTTTGATGGCGCCTATACATAAGGATATAGGCGTTTTTTATGGAGTGTATAAAGTAGAGGAAGGCATGGCGTTGACTTGGGCTGTAAAAAATATGATGGCTTCAAAGCTTATTATTTCGACAGAGTCTTATCCTGGACATACTTTTGAATCTGCAAAATATCTCAATCCAAAAAATCTTAAAATTTTTGAAGAAGAGACAAAAACTAAAGAGAGTTTTTACAATACTACTACTAGTGCTGTATATAAAAAAGCATATCTTGATTATATAGACGGAGTTAAATGCAGGACATTTGTCCATGCGGATTTGAGACAGATTTATCAAAATGTAATTGATGGTGAAAAGACATATACACAATACTATGATACATATTGTTCATTTTATCAGCCAAAAAACATTAAAAAACCAACAAATATGGTTAGACTGCAATATGAATATAGCTTTAATCACAAATCAAAAGCTTTTACAGATAGCAACAAAACAGAGCAGGAAGTCTTAAATGATATACACAATATATTTAGGCAAGACATACAAGCAATATTTTCTACCATAAAGCTTGGCATGGACAGAGAGAAGATGAGAAAAGAGGGGCTTTTATTTGATAAACCATATAGGGTTCAGTTTTAGATAAAATTACAACTGCAAACTATATACAAAGAATTTGATATAGTTGCCATACCATAAAAGAGTGCAGTAAGATGAAGATATCAATAATTTTGGCCTTAATAGCTTTTATAATAGGATGTAGTTTTGATAATACATATAAAAGTGATATATATGATCGCGACTATATAAAAATGGATGCAAACACTACACTTTATAGCTCAAATAAAACATTTTCAGTAAAGGCGCCGATAAATAGAGGTATTTTATTTGAGGGTTTAGACAAATATGATGATTTTACAGTGTTGCAGCGCCGTATCATCGGAGAGATAGTTGAGATATTTTATCTTGAAATAGATAAGATAGATGCATTCGATGGAGAAAAGTATCTTGATTTGAAAAAAACTATATTTTACGTACCGATGTTCAAACGGTGCTTTGTGGTGCAGTATCAATGGGCAATCCACATTGTGTTGTTCAAGTGGACGATATTGAAACGGCCAATGTAGCAGAGTTAGGTCCATTATTAGAAAATCACGAACGTTTTCCGGAAAGGGTAAACGCTGGATTTATGCAAGTCGTCAATCGTAACCACATTAAATTGCGTGTATATGAACGTGGTGCAGGTGAAACACAAGCTTGTGGCAGTGGCGCTTGTGCTGCAGCGGCGGTAGGAATTATGCAAGGTCTACTTGATAACAAAGTGCAAGTTGATCTACCTGGTGGTAGCTTGCTTATTGAGTGGGAAGGCGTAGGCTCACCGCTTTATATGACGGGTGATGCGACTCATATCTATGATGGTAATATTCACCTTTAATCTCTTCTAATCTGAATAAAAAATGCGTGGAAACTATCCACGCATTTTTTACTTATTGTTCAACTTCCACATCACGCTGATTTAATGGTTGCGTTGGGCGGTTGTTTTTCCCTTCCATTTCTTCTATCGCGGCAATTTGTGCTTTGCTTGCTTGAATTGGGGCTTTAAAAATGGTCCAAGCCACGTTTTCACTACAAGGTGGAGTAGTGAGCGATCCATTTAAGCGGAAGCGTGCCATCTCTTTTGGCATTAGTACTTGAATATCAATCGGTTGAACCAATTTTTCTTTTTGTCCAACGGTGAGTTTTTTCTCAACGACTGGCGCTAATGCTGGATTAGCTTCACCTTCATTCACCATTACGGCAACAACCGCTAACGCTTTATCTTCACTTTGATGGACAAAATGAATTTCTAAAGGATAATGTTGACGTTTAAAGGTATGCTCACTTGGTGTGTGAAAGTGAAATTGTTTTAAATAAAATGGTTTATTGTTGAGCGTAATAAATGGGGCATTTTCTTGTGCAACACTGACTTGCACGGTATGTCCATTGTTTTCCACTTGATACTCCGCAGGGAAGTAATTCATTTTAAGTGGTTTATTTGCTACTTTCATGCCGTTATCAGCTTCAAGATTAACAGGTGACTGAACCTTCCCTAGCTTACAGGTTTGATACTCGGTGAGCAAATCACCCCAATGTTCAGGGCTTTCTTTCCCATTATAAGACCAATGCGCTTTATGCGTTTGGGCAAATGATGTTGCACTTAATGCGATAAGTAAGCTAGAAAGCAATAGACGAGTCTTCATAAGGCACCTCTCCTTTTTTGTGGTATATGCCTCATCGATTCTACTGGTTCTGTATGATAACTTTTTGATTTTGGTCAAGTTTTGTTTGAGTGTTTAACTCATCGTATGAGTGGGGATAATGCTAAAAAAAAGCCATCTATTTTGACCGCACTTTTTAGCCCTGACAGAGTCGTTCTCTCAGATCTTCTGCCGTTTTGCTGGTTTTAATTCGCTCAAAAACGATGTCCGCTTCAGGATATTCTTTATTGAGATAGCGTAGCCATTGTTTGATGCGGGCAACATGATAAAAACCAGAATCATGGAAATTTTCCATTTCTGCGTATTTTTGTAAGATTTTTTGAATATCCACCCAAGGCATTTTTTCGCAATTTTGTTTGAGTACAAGGCTTAAGTTTGGAATATTTAATGCACCACGCCCGACCATTAGATCTTCGCAACCTGTCGCTTTCAAACATGCTTGACCATCTTCCCAACGCCAAATTTCGCCATTAGCAATTACTGGGATCGTTAAGCGAGATCTCACTTCACCGATTTTTTCCCAATTGATGCGATCGGCACGATAGCCATCGGCTTTGGTTCTTCCATGAATGGTGATTTCAGTGGCGCCACCTTGTTGTACTGCGTCGGCAATTTCAAAAGCTTGTGAAGTACAATCCCAACCTAATCGCACTTTCACACTGACAGGTAAATGACTAGGTACGGTTTTTCGTAAGGCTAGAGTCGCTTGATAAATTAGTTCAGGTTGCTTGAGAAGTGCTGCACCTCCGTTACTGCCATTAACGGTTTTGGATGGGCAGCCACAATTTAAATCAATACCATGTGATCCAAGCTCAATAGCACGATGGGCATTTTCAGCAAGACAGTTCGGATGTTGACCTAAAAGTTGGACGCGAACAGGTGTTCCAGAAGGTGTAAAGCCCTGATTTTTGAGTTCAGGGCAAAGACGATAAAAGACTTTTTCAGGTAAGAGTTGATCTACCACGCGGACAAATTCGGTGATGCAGAGATCGTATTCATTCACTTCAGTTAGAAGTTGGCGAACAAAAGGATCGAGCACCCCTTGCATGGGGGCGAGGATAACACGCACTATTTCCAGCCTTTCACTTTACAAATTAAATCGTAAGCAGCTTGGATTTGTTGCGCTTTTTCTTTGGCCATTTCCATCATTTCTGGCGGTAAGCCTTTAGCAACTAATTTATCCGGATGATGTTCATTCATTAAACGACGATATGCACGTTTTACAGCATTACGGTCATCACTTTCACTCACGCCCAATACTTTATAAGCATCACTTAATGTTGGGCCTGAAGATTGTTGGTAACCACCTTGTTGTTGGTATTGATAGCCACCTTGCTGCTGATAACCGCCCTGTTGGTATTGGCGATAGAATCCACCTTGGGTAAATTGGCGAGCCGCAATTTCCATTGCCAGCATTTGCTCAAATTGCATACGGGAAAGACCAAGCTCTTCGGCTACCACATAAAGCACTTCTTTTTCTGAGTCATGTAATTGAGAATCAGCAAAGGCAGCTTGCACTTGTACGTGCAAGAACATTCTCAGTAAATCAGCGCGTTGTCCACATCCAATGCGAAATTCACGAATCACCTGACGTAGTGGAAAATCTGTTGCTTTACCTCGACTAAATGCCTCTTGAGCAAGTTTGCGATGACTCTCATCTAATTGCATTTGGTTCATCAACTGATTGGCCAGTTGAATATCTTCTTCCGTCACTCGACCTTTAGATTTGCTTAAATGTCCCAGTACCGCAAAAGTGGTTTGCATAAAGAGCGCTTGTCGGGTCGTTTTTTTCTTAAAAAAGCTGGAGTTAACAGAACCCATCTCATAAAGTTTTTTATCTGCGATTGAGCCTAAAATGAGTCCAGCGATGGCACCGAAAAAGCCACCCCATTTAAAACCTAAAATAACCCCGATAATCTTTCCAAAAAAATACATTCTCTTCCCCTAAAGTGCGGTCAAAAAATAAGTCTTTTTGACAATAATGGGCAGACGCAAATGTCTGCCCCTACATTAATATGGCTGTATTCTTATTTTTCAAGTGATGAATTACACACCATAACTTTTACGATAAGCCCGCATCGCTGGTAAATATTGCTGATAATCAGCTTCGTTTTCAATGAATTGCATTAAATCATCAAAATCAATGATGGAAAGGACTTGGCACTGGTAGTCTCGTTCTACTTCTTGGATGGCAGAAAGCTCGCCTTTTCCTTTTTCCTGACGATTTAATGCAATAAATACAGCGGCTAATTTGGCGTTATTGGCCTCAATAAGCGCCATGGATTCACGAATAGCCGTGCCGGCGGTGATGACATCATCGACTAACAACACATTGCCGGTTAATGAACTACCGATTAAATTACCGCCTTCACCGTGATCTTTGGCTTCTTTGCGGTTAAAGCAAACAGGTGTATCACGGTTAAATTGATTAAATAATGCAATGGAAACGCTCGTCGCAATCGGAATACCTTTGTAGGCGGGACCAAAAATGACATCAAAATCGACTGCACTTGATTGAATTGCTTTCGCGTAGTATTCACCTAAGCGAGCAAGATCTGCGCCAGTACTAAACAACCCAGCATTGAAAAAATAAGGACTTTTTCGACCTGATTTTAGTGCAAACTCGCCAAATTTAAGCACGTTACGGCTCAAGGCAAATTTAATAAATTCGATTTTGTAGCTTTCCATTTTTTGTTCCTATAAACCTAATGCTTCACGTTGTGCAGCGAAGATTTGTTCGCAGCCTTGTTTTGCTAAGCCTAATAAGGTGAGTAATTCTTCGTGGCTGAATGGTTCGCCTTCTGCAGTACCTTGCACTTCGATCATGCGGCCATCTTCCATCATCACAACGTTCATGTCTGTTTCAGCGGCTGAATCTTCCACATATTCCAAATCACACACGGCTTCACCTTCAACGATTCCAACTGAAATTGCAGCAACCAGACCTTTGATTGGATTGGTTTTTAATGTACCGTTAGCGATTAAACCATTGATAGCATCACATAAAGCCACTGCTGCACCGGTGATAGAAGCAGTTCTTGTACCGCCATCCGCTTGAATCACATCGCAGTCTAAGGTAATAGAACGTTCGCCAAGGGCTTCTAAGTCAACCATTGCACGCAATGAACGTGCGATTAAACGTTGAATTTCCATGGTGCGTCCACCTTGTTTGCCTTTTGCTGCTTCACGTTGCATACGGCTGTGTGTAGAGCGTGGCAACATGCCATATTCTGCTGTCACCCAACCTTGATTTTGTCCTTTTAAGAAACGCGGTACGCTTTCATCAACACTCGCCGTACATAATACTTTGGTATCACCAAATTCCACTAATACTGAGCCTTCAGCATGTTTAGTATAATTACGGGTGATTTTAATTGGACGAGATTGATGATTTTCACGATTATTTGGACGCATTCTGAATTCCTTTATTTTTATTGATAAAAAAGCGTGCCTATTTTAGCACGCTTTTCACTGTTTTATGGATTTGCTTGTTCAAACTCACGAATTTTATTAAAGACATCTTGTAAATCGGAGCCGTAGTTGATTTTTTGCAATTCAGGCACAGAGTTTGATTTCACTAACATTCTCAGTGGTTGGAACTGCATATTGCACAAGTAGATTTGTTGATGTGGCAACATATGTTGTACAAAGTGAGTGAGTGCATGAATGCCCCCTGTATCGAGTACGGTCACAGCATCGCATTGCAATACGATATGTTTAATCTCGTGATCCGTATGTACGGTTTTATCGTGCAAATCCGCAAAGAGTTTATCTGCCGCGGCAAAGAACAATGGACCACTGATACGATAAGCTAACACATCATTCAGATCTTCTGGTGCAGGTTGCTCAATAGCTTTTGTCATTTCTGCAATGGTACGGATAAATAAGAGACTCGCCAATAATACGCCAACTGAGATGGCAATCACCATATCGAATAACACCGTGAGAATTAGGCAAGTGAACAACACCGCAATTTCATTTTGTGTGGAACGACGCGCCAAACGAATAATTTCAGGTACGTTTGCCATATGCCAAGCCACCATTAACAACAATGCGGCCATGGAAGAAAGTGGCAAGTAAGATAGCGCATTCGCAAAGAATAACAGTGAGAATAAGACTAAGAGTGCATGAACAACACTAGATATTGGTGATACCGCACCCGATTTCACATTAGCGGCTGAGCGCGCAATGGCTGCAGTTGCGGTAATCCCGCCTAAGAATGGCGAAACAATATTCCCTAAGCCTTGCGCGAGTAATTCATTATTGGAGCGATGTTTAGTGTCAGTCATGTTATCTAAAATGACCGCACAAAGTAGTGACTCAATCGCACCTAATACTGCCATTGAAAAGGCTGCAGGTAAGAGATCTTGTATTTTATCAAAATTCCAATTAATGATTTCACCCTGCGCATTTGGAATATTCCAAGGTAAGGCAAATTCAGGCAAGACATTAGGAATGCCATTTCCCGTTGTGCCATCCGCTAAGGTGTAGTGGAACGCCGTACCAATGGTTTCAACTGAGAAACCAAATTGCCCTAAAGCTAATGCCATGAGTGTACCAATAATCACAGCAGGTAAATGACCTGGCACAGGTAAACGAAGTTTGTGCCATTGTGTGAGTACAAATAATGTGACAACACCAACAGCGGTATCAGCCCAGCTAATCGTCGGAAGTGCGGTCAAAATAGTCTGTACTTTTTCAATATAGTGAGGTGGCATTTGGGCAATATCTAAACCTAAGAAATCTTTGATTTGCAATGTACCGATAGTAATGCCAATCCCGCAGGTAAAGCCCAGTGTAACGGGGAGAGGTATATACTCAATTAGTCGTCCTAATCGAGACAAGGCCATGATGACTAAAATAATCCCCGAAAGTAGCGTTGCCATGAGCAAACCACTGAGTCCAAATTGTTGGGTAACGGGATATAAAATCACGACAAATGCTGCGGTTGGTCCAGAAATATTGAAACGCGATCCACCAGTTAATGCAATCACAATCCCCGCTACGATAGCCGTATAAAGACCATGTTGTGGTGGAACACCGCTGGCGATCGCTAAGGCCATGGAGAGGGGAATCGCAATGACTCCAACAGTGAGCCCCGCAATAATATCTTTAATCAATTTTTGTTTTCCGTAACCTTCACGGAAAGATTCTTTCAATGCGCTAAATGGTTTTACGGCCAAAAACACATTTTTAGAAAAGAGTAATTTGATTTGCATAAAAATACGACGATAGAAAAGAGATAAGTTTATATTTTAGCTAAAAGGAATAGGATTTTTTATGTTCTAGCTCAAAAAACTTGACTAATCTTAGATAAATCTTTATATTTCACGCACTTCAAAACGGTGAGATGTCCGAGTGGTTGAAGGAGCACGCCTGGAAAGCGTGTATGTGCGAAAGTGCATCGGGGGTTCGAATCCCCCTCTCACCGCCATTCAAATATTTTCTTTTCTGAATTTAAAATCATCTTTTAAATCAATTATTTTTGAGATCTATAATTGACGCTATTTTTTTGTACAAAATATGCGTTGAATTATTACTTTCGCTGAAAAAGCAAATTAGAAAAACAATAATAAATTGAGATGAGTTATGGCACGCCCTAAAGGATTCGAACCTTTGACCCACGCCTTAGAAGGGCGTTGCTCTATCCAGCTGAGCTAAGGGCGCATTTCAAGGGTTACATCTTTTGTATGGAATTTCGAGGGAAATATAAAAGAAGTGGTCGGCGAGATAGGATTTGAACCTACGACCCACTGGTCCCAAACCAGTTGCGCTACCAAGCTGCGCTACTCGCCGTCAGATTTCTCAATTAAGAGAAGATGGGGTGGCTAATGGGATTCGAACCCACGACAACTGGAATCACAATCCAGGGCTCTACCAACTGAGCTATAGCCACCATTGATTAGTTGTTCATCGCATTGACTTCTGGCGCGCTCGACAAGATTCGAACTTGCGACCTTTGGCTCCGGAGGCCAACGCTCTATCCAACTGAGCTACGAACGCGTTGCTGCGTCGTTGCAGGGGCGTATATTAATGATTTCCAAATATCTTGTCTAGCACTTTTTTGAAAAAAAATATCAAAAGATAAATTTTTGTTCAATTTGTATAGAATTTATTATGTATTCGTTTATTTTTAGTGCTAAAACGTAAAAAAGGATAGCAAATTGCTATCCTCTTTATTTAATCTATTGCTTATTACGACGTGCGCGACGTTTCATTCTTCTTACCCAACGGGTGATTTTCCATGCTTTTGTAATTGAATAAGCATAAAGGAAGAATAATACAATAAACGCAATAAACATTGCCCATTCATTAATATAGAAGACTTCGCCTAAGATCCCGATTGTGGCACAAATGGCCGCAAAGAAAGTAATTAATAAAAAGGCTTGGCGAGAGGTTAATCCTGCACGAACCATTAAGTGGTGTACGTGTAAGCGATCTGGTCTGAATGGACTTTTTCCTTTACGTAAGCGACGATAAATAATAGCTACCATATCAATTAAAGGCACAGCAATAATCCAAAGTGCGGTCACTGGATTCATCGGATGTCCTTTTCCTTGCGTACTTAAAAGTAGAATCCAAATAATAGTAAAGCCAATTAAAGTACTCCCTGCATCGCCCATGAACACTTTATATTTTGGTCCGAACGGAATCCCTAAGTTTAATAATAAATAAGGCAGAATCGCAACAATTAAACCAAAACTCCAATACGCCATATCCATTTGCCCATCACGGAACATTAAAATACCAATGGCAGCAAAGGAAACAATAGACAATCCACCTAACAATCCATCAATACCATCAATCATATTAAAGGCATTAATAATCGCGATCGTGGCAAATACGGTAATAATCAATCCGATAGAACCAAGTGTTAATTGGAATGGCCCGAGAATTTGGCCCAAATGATCTAAATAAACATTACCCAAGTCGATCATTAAAATCGCAAGTACTGCTTGAATCCCTGCTCGCAAGAAAGGGCTAATATCAAAGCGATCATCTAAGATACCGATTGCGAGTAGAATAAAGATACTGAATATATAAAGATAAGGTAAACGAAGTTGATCCCACTCCATTAAATAATAGCAAAGGTTTCCCATAAAAAGAGAAACACCGCCAATAAGCGGAATTGCACCTTGGTGACGTTTACGATAATTCGGTTTATCCACCAAGCCAATTTTATTGGCAATTGGTCGCATGACAATTAAGGTTAAAAATGCCCCTAAAAAAGTGACGAGAAGACTTAGCATAGTTTTTATCCTAAAAATTTTTTGCAAAGGATAACATAAAGAAAAATCAGCACACAAAGATTTTTCTCAAATTCAGTTTTTTAGTACAATATGCCCACTTTTAATATAAGGATTAAAAATCATGACAAAATCAACCGCACTTTTCTCTCGTGCACAAGAAGTTATTCCTGGTGGCGTAAACTCCCCTGTTCGTGCTTTTAAAGGCGTAGGTGGCACACCTGTATTTATTCAAAAAGCCAAAGGCGCTTACATTTACGATACCGAAGGCAAACAATATATCGATTATGTAGGATCTTGGGGGCCAATGATTTTAGGTCACAACCACCCTGCTATTTTAGATGCTGTATTAAAAGCAGCGGAGAATGGTTTAAGCTTTGGTGCGCCAACACCATCTGAAATTGATTTAGCAGAATTGGTCTGTGAAATTGTGCCATCTATTGAAATGGTTCGTATGGTGAGTTCAGGTACTGAAGCAACCATGACAGCAATTCGTCTTGCTCGTGGGTATACAAATAGAAGCAAAATCTTAAAATTTGAAGGTTGCTATCACGGTCACTCTGATTCACTTTTAGTAAAAGCCGGATCGGGTGCGTTAACACTTGGTCAACCAAGCTCACCTGGTGTGCCTGAAGATTTTGCAAAACACACTTTAACTGCAGAATATAACAATCTTGATTCTGTTAAAAAATTATTTGAAGAATTTCCTAACGATATCGCTTGTGTAATTATTGAACCTGTTGCGGGTAATATGAACTGTATTCCGCCAAAAGAAGGTTTCTTACAAGGCATTCGCGAAATCTGTGATCAATATGGTGCACTTTTCATTATTGATGAAGTCATGACAGGTTTCCGTGTTTCACTTGCAGGGGCTCAAGCTTATTATGGTGTAACACCGGATCTCACCACATTAGGTAAAGTCATTGGCGGCGGTATGCCAGTGGGTGCTGTTGGCGGTAAAAAAGTGATTATGCAACACCTCGCACCAACCGGCCCTGTTTATCAAGCAGGTACTCTTTCTGGTAACCCGATTGCAATGGCTGCTGGTTTAGCCTGTTTAACCGAATTGAAAAAAGCAGGTAACGAGCAACACCTTGCAGAATTAACCACAAAACTTTGCGATGGCTTAAAAGCATTAGCTCAAAAACACAATGTGCCATTTGTGATTAATCATGTAGGCGGAATGTTTGGTATTTTCTTCACTGACCAAAAACAAGTTACCTCTTATGCAGAAGTCATGAAATGTGATACCGAAAAATTCAAAGTGTTCTTCCACAAAATGCTCGATCAAGGCGTTTATCTTGCGCCTTCTGCTTTTGAAGCAGGCTTTATGTCTTTAGCACATACAAATGAAGACATTGAAAAAACGCTTGCTGCCGCTGATATTGCATTTGCAGCAGTTGCTTAAAATATAAAAAGTGCGGTTAAATTTAACCGCACTTTTTTATTTCATATTATAAGCGTTCATAAAGCACGTTTTCTAACAATCTCCTTTCCTCTTCGCTTAATGCGATTCCGTTTTCATTTGTCAGAATGAAGAAGTCTTCGGCTTTTTCCCCTACAGTCGTGATTTTTGCATTACAAATATTGAGTTTTAATTCGGTAAAAATTTGACTGATTTGAGCCAATAAACCGGGTTTATCTAATGCCACCACTTCTAATTCGGTATGCTCTTTTTTAGTTTCTTTCAAAAAACGTACATCTGTTTTTACGGTGAAATGTTGCAACTGTCGATTATTTGCAAAAGACATGGATGGCAATTTTTCACCTAATAAAACAGAGGTTAATACCGTCTCTAATTCTCGGCGACGTTCTGAACGAACCAATTCACCATTTAATTCTGTGATGATAAAGCTATCGAATACGTATCCATCATCGGATGTTAAAATTTGCGCATCATGAATACTGAATTTTTTCGCGCCAATGGTTGAAACTACTTTATTAAATAAGTTAGCTTGGTCAGGGCAATAAACGAAAATTTCTGTTCCGCCGGAAGAAAAACGGTTACTGATTTTAACGAGTACTTCACCATCAAATTCAGCTAATAACTCTGTATGCCACGCAATTTGTTTCGGGCTATTTCGTAAGAAATAATCAGATGGGCAACGCTGCCACAACGCTGAAATTTTCTCTTCCGATAATTCTGGTTTTTCTTCGGATAAAATTGCCAACGCCAATTGACGATTTTCAAGGATTTTTTCTTCATTATCTAATAACAAATCCATCCCTTGTCGGAATTGCTGCGCCGTATAGTCGTATAAAGAGGCAAAAAGAGAACGCTTCCAGCTATTCCATAATGTGCTATTTGTCGCACAAATATCCGCAACGGTCAGACAAGTAAGATAATCTAAACGAACACGATTTTGCACATTTTCTGCAAAGTTCATCACGACTTCCGGATCATGAATATCTCGACGCTGTGCGGTAATTGACATGAGCAAATGCTCTTTTACCAACCAGATCATTGTTTCAATTTCTCGACGATCAAAACCATGCAAACGAGCAAAGTCAGCGATATCTTCAGCCCCTAATTCCGCATGATCACCCCCTCGCCCTTTCGCTATATCATGGAAAAGTGCGGCAACATAAAGCAAAGTGCGGTCAGAAATTTGACTAAATATTTGATGGCAAATGGGATGAGATTCTGCCTCATTTTCGGCTAAGAAACTTTCCAATTTCAACATCACTCGCAAGGTATGCTCATCCACGGTGTAAATGTGGAAAAGATCGAATTGCATCAAGCCTTCGATTCCCTGCCACTGTGGCAAATAAGCCGTTAACACACCATATTGGTGCATTGGGAGGAATGCACGCTGAATCGCTTTCGGTTGATTAAATAACCGAATAAATTTTTCTCTTGCTTCAGGAATATCACATAATTTCTGCATCAAACTTTCCAACGCAATCTGAAGTTGGCGTAATGTTGAGGAATGAATTTCGGCTTGTTCATGCTGCGTAAGATAGAAAAAAAGATCCAAAATACGATCCGGTGAACGTAAAAACACGTCTTCCTTGCATAAACACAAACTTTGATTCGCTAATTCAAAATTCTCATCCAAAGGATGAATAGAGAGCTCGCTATCTGTTGATAAAAAATGCTCTTTATAGTGCTTAATCAGGATATCGGTCAAACGAGAAATCGTACGTAAAGCTTGGAAAAAACGTTTCATCATTTTTTCGACACCACGGTTTCCCTCGCCTTCAAAACCAAGCATCTCGCTCACTTTGATTTGACGATCAAACAGCAGTCGGTTGTCATAACGTTTTAAAATCAAGTGTAAAGCGAACCGCACTTTGAATAAAAATTCTTGGCTCTCTAATAATTGTTGATGTTCTGATGGGTGAATAAAGCCGCTTTCCAAAATGCCATCAAGGGTCATTTCTCCGGTATGACGTAATGCGATCCAATACAAAAGGTGAAGATCTCGCAAACCACCTGGACTGTATTTTAAATCGGGTTCTAAATTGTAACTGGTGTTGTGATAACGCTGATAACGTTCAATTTGTTCTTGAACTTTGGCATCAAAGAATGGTTTTACCGCCCAAAAATCTGGCTTTTTCAGTATTTCCTCTAAAGCATTGAAAAGGGATACATCTCCCGATAAATAACGAGACTCAAGCAAATTGGTGGCAATAGTAATGTCTTGTTTACCTTCCTTTTCACATTCTTCCAAAGAACGAACACTATGCCCTACGTCGAATCCACAATCCCACAAGAACTGCACAAACTGAGCAATTTTTTCTTCCGTTTCAACGCCTCTTTCTTCTTTTGAAAGAATAAGAACATCCAAATCAGATAAAGGAAACATTTCTTGTCTGCCATAACCGCCTACCGTAATTAAGGTAAGATAAGCTTTATCTAATTCAAATTGCTGCCAAAGCTGTTTTAACAAATCATCACAAAATTGTGTACGGTTAGCAATCAGCTCAAAAACGGAATAATCAGCAAAATGCTGACGTTCAAATTCCTTCAAATTTTCACGCTGAATTTTGACCGCACTTGGCGTGAGTGGAGAATCGAAATGATAAGGAAAAAGCATAGTGTTCTCTTAATTAAATAAAAAGCCCATAAAAATGAGCTTTCAATAACCATGATAGGAATTAATCTTTGTCAAATACCCAATGAAACACTGAACAGATCCAAAAGACACCTAGTACAACTGCACCAATTGGTAGTGTAATGAATAAGCCAATCCACACTAAACCTATTGCAGGCTCTCCTATCACCTCAACAATAATAAGGGGAAGGCATGCAAAAAATACGATAACTAAACTGATCAGAAGGAAAGTTCTAAATCTCATCATAAATCAAATTTCCTTTTAATGCTTTAAATATTGACCATCATACGTTGAATTCGACCTTCCGCAATTTCTTCATCACGGATTGTCATCACTTCACAACCGTTTTCAGTAACCACAATTTGATGCTCATATTGCGCTGAATGGCTACGGTCTTTGGTTTTTACTGTCCAACCATCGCCCATAATGCGCACTTCTTTTTTACCCGCATTAATCATTGGCTCAATGGTGAATACCATTCCTGGTTTTAAAATCACACCGCCATCATCAGCATAATAGTGTAATACTTGCGGTTCGCAGTGGAATTCAGTTCCCACGCCGTGGCCGCAATACTCACGTACCACGCTAAAACCTTGGCTTTCGGTATATTTTTGTACCGCTTTACCAATTTCATTTAAACGAATACCTGGCTTAACCGTACGCAATCCCACATAAAGTGCTTCTTGTGCTGCTTCAACCAATTTTTGGCTACGAATATTGGTTTCACCCACGATATACATCTTAGAATTATCACCGAAATAACCGTCTTTTATTACGGTCACATCAATATTAACAATATCGCCCTGTTTTAATTTTTTATCGTCGCTTGGAATACCATGGCAAACCACTTCATTTATAGAAATACAGGTTGCTTTCGGGAAACCATGATAATTTAAGCAAGCAGGAATCACTTTTTGTACATTCACCATGTAATCATGACAAATGCGATCCAATTCACCTGTGGTAACCCCTTCTTTTACATAAGGTTCGATCATAACCAAAACATCAGATGCTAATTTACAAGCTTCACGCAACTTAACAAGTTCTTCTTCAGTTCTTAATGGAATGCCCATTATTTCTCCTTATTTAATTAAGATTTATCCGCGCATAATAGCACTAATTCCGTGAAAAATCTTGAATGAATTGACGGGTTATTGGATAATACGCAGATTATTTTATTAGGAAAGTGGGAATACAGTATATGTCAGATTTAGATATGGCCGTGCCGCTAACTTTTACTGATGCGGCAGCCAATAAAGTAAAAAGTTTAATTAGCGAAGAAGAAAACAACGAATTAAAATTACGCGTGTACATCACCGGTGGTGGCTGCAGCGGTTTCCAATATGGTTTTACCTTTGATGATAAAGTCAATGAAGGCGACCTAACGATTGAAAAAGCCGGTGTGCAATTAGTGATTGACCCAATGAGTTTACAATACTTAATTGGCGGCACCGTTGATTACACTGAAGGATTGGAAGGTTCTCGTTTTGTGGTGAACAATCCAAATGCAACCAGCACCTGTGGCTGCGGTTCGTCATTCAGCATCTAATATGGATTTTCAATTTACCCATTATCTAGGCAATGTGCACGCCAAATGTTCAATGGAACACATTGCGCTAGCCAATTGGTTTAATTCAGAAGTGCGGTCAAATCCTCAAGCGTTTTTGACCGCACTTTCTGCCTGTGAGCAGATTAAAAATAATGATGAAGTCACGCTGATTGGTTCCGAATACACGCTTTTTATCAATACCGATGAAGTGATGATTCGTGCCAATAACCTTGCGATTGAAACAGATGAAATTTTAGAAGACGACTTCCATTATTATGATGAAGAAAGTATCGCCTTCTGCGGTACAACAGACTTCATCCACTTTCTTAATGCCTATTTTGAATTTATTGCTTAACCTCATTCTCTGAAGCTAACTATTATGTCGGAAACGGAAAACACCTCACCTGAACAACAAGAAACACAAGCGCCAGATAAGCGCCGTTCTTGTAAAATCTTTTTAGCTAAAGCAGCCTTTACTTTAGGGACGCTTGCCGTATTTTATGGTGGCTATTTAGACTGGCAAATTCGCTCAAAAATGGATGGCCAAATTTGGCGTTTACCGGCAGAAGTGTATAGCCGTTTAGAAAGCGTAAAACTGTCTGATAACCTTTCTTTTGACGAAGTGATTCAAATCTTACTCGATAACGAATACCGTCAAACGACTATGATTGCAGCACCGGGCGATTTTAAACTCGAAGAGGATACCATCGTATTACTTCGTCGTGCGTTCCCTTATCCCGATAAGCCTGAACCACAACGTGTATTACGTTTACGTTTTACAGATAACAAACTTTCTCGTATTGAAGACTTAGTCAACGTAAAAGCGGTTGATGAATTCCGTCTTGCGCCTAAATTAATTGCAATGTTGGAATCAGATAATGAAGATCGTTTAGCCATTCCGTTACAACAATACCCTCGTTTACTCATCGATGCCTTATTACTCACAGAGGATCGCCGTTTTTATGAGCATAACGGGATTAATCCAGTGGGGATTGTGCGAGCAATGATTGCCAATATTAAAGCAGGTCAAACGGTTCAAGGCGGCAGTACACTGACTCAGCAACTAGTTAAAAACTTGTTCTTATCGAGCGAACGTTCTCTGACACGTAAAGCCAATGAAGCCTTAATGTCATTGGTGTTAGATTGGCGATATGATAAAAACCGTATCTTAGAAACCTATCTGAACGAGATTTACCTTGGTCAAAATGGGGATATCCAAATTCACGGTTTTGCGTTGGCGAGTCAATTCTATTTTGGCCGCTCTATCCGTGAAATTAGCCTAGACCAAATTGCCCTTTTAGTTGGCATGGTTAAAGGTCCATCCCTTTATAATCCATGGCGAAATCCACAATATGCACTCGATCGCCGAAATGTGGTGTTAAAACTAATGCTTGATCACCAAATGATTGGGGATGAATTGTATGAGATGTTGAGTAAACGTCCATTAGGCGTGCAAGCTAAAGGTCAAATTTCACGTAAATACCCTGCTTTCATCCAAACATTGCAAGCAGATCTTCGCCGTCAATTAGGGGAAAACAAAACGTCTGCACTACTTGGTGCGAGAATTTTCTCCACCATGGATTTAAAACAACAGGCACAAGCTGAAAATGCTGTGGTGAATACGGTTAATCAATTACAAATACAAACTAAAAATCCACATTTAGAAGGCGCAATGATTGTGGCAGATTATCACTTGGGTGAAATACGTGCTGTTGTCGGTGGATTACAAACAGAATATGCCGGATTTAACCGAGCCTTAATGTCAAAACGTCAAATTGGTTCTTTGGTAAAACCATCCATTTATTTGACCGCACTGATGAATCCGGAACAATTTCGTTTAAATACGCCAATTCAAAACCAGCCAATCACGATTTATGTTAAAGGTAGCCAACCTTGGCAACCTCGTAACTACGATCGCAAATATAGCGGTTCGGTGATGTTGATGGATGCTCTTGCTCGCTCGCTGAATATTCCAACGGTAAATATTGGGATGAAAGTCGGTTTAAGCAAAGTGATCGATACGCAAAAAGCCATGGGCTGGGATAATGTAGCGATTCCCAAAGTGCCTGCAACCTTGCTCGGTTCTTATAGTATTTCACCTTATGATGTGACCAAACTCTATCAAACCATTGCAAATCAAGGTGGCAAAATTGAGTTAAGTACCATTCAAAGCATTGCCGATCGTCAAGGAAATATTATTTACGAACACAATACGGTGCCAGATCAAGTGGTGCCGAGAGAAGCGGCTTATCAAACCTTGTATGCGATGCAACAAACCGTAGAACGTGGTACTGCGCGTAGCTTACAAAATGATTATGCGGATCTTCGTCTTGCAGGTAAAACAGGCACGACCAACGATGCCCGTGATACGTGGTTTGTGGGGATTGATGGTAAAAATGTTAGCACCATTTGGCTAGGTCGTGATGATAACGGTGAAACCAAATTAACCGGTGCCTCTGGTGCACTACAAATCTATAAAGATTATTTAAACCGTGTTGCCATTGAAAAACTGAAACTCGGTCAACCTTCTACCATTAAATGGGTTGGAATCAATGCTTACGGCAGTTGGAGTTGTGGTAGCAGTCGGACAATCCCTGTGTGGGTAAATAAAGATCAAAATTTCTGCGCTTCTGCATCAACGACGAGTACGGCAACAGCTACAGCAGCGCAGACTACACAATCGCCACAGCCTGAGCAACCTGAATCAGCAAAACAAGAAAGTGTATGGGATGTGTTAGATAATAAAGCGCCTGTTGAAGAAGCCGCACCCGCTCAATAAACTCGCTTATTTTTGACCGCACTTTTATATCTCCATAAAGCGCCTAAGAAAGGCGCTTTATTCTTTTAAGCATACAATCACCCTCTAGACATTTCCGACTCTTGTGAATTTTTTGATCTCCATCACAAAAATTAGAATTATTTATTGCCATTTCACTGATATCAAAAGATAATTATAAATAGGAATTAATTTCATTTTAGGTAATGAGGTAAATAGACGATGCTATTCCGTTCTATTCGATTTTTCTTTTTAATTTTTTCACTCGCCTTCTCTTCTTCACTCTTTGCGCAAGACAACTACCAACAGTGGGTTAATGATATTACGTCGCGCTTAGACAAAACCGCTCAACTTGTCCAGCAAGGTAATACGGATGATGCGCGTACTGAAGTGCAAATGGCTTATTTTGAAGTGTTTGAAAATCTAGAAGGTCCGATTCGTATCAATTTCTCGGCACAAAAAAGTTACCAAATGGAAGCGACTTTTGGTGAGATCCGTAAAATGATCGGTGAAGGCAGTTCACAACAAGAGATTCAAGCTAAAATCGATCAGCTCAAAAAAGAATTACAAGAAGTGTTGCCATCATTGATTGAAGGTCATCAGCTCAATGCCGATGGTCAACATGGTGTTTATGATAATCAAGAGATCGCCCCTTATTGGCAACAAAGTTTTAAAACCATTGATGATTTGCTCGCTCAAGGGCTCGAAGCGTATCAAAATGGTGATCTCGCTAACGCGAAAAAATTGTTCCAACAAGCGCAATACGATGGCTATAAAAATTCAGAAATGGAAATGTCCATTCGCCAAAATCGCTCTGCAGAAACTTCAGCGGCGATTAATCAACAGTTTTACAATATCATCCGTTTAAGTGAACAAGCCGATCAAATCACAGAAATTGGCTATCAAAGTACGCAATTATTACAAGATATTGAAGAAAACTTGCCTAACCTGCCAACGACACGTGAAGAACAAAATGTTCAATCCAATGCAACGCAGCAAGCAACAGATAATCAACAAGAGCAAGATTGGAATAAGATTAAACAAGAGATCAACCAACGTATTCAACAAGCTATTGCGCTCTATCAACAAGGCGAAAGCAAAAAAGCAATTCTTTCTGTACAAGACACCTATTTTGATGTGTTTGAAAGCAGTGGCATGGAAAACAAAATTGGCTCTCGTGATAGCAATTTTAAAGCGGAACTTGAAGGCTACTTTACTCGTTTAGTGAGTTTAATGAAAGCTGAACAAGGTGATAAGTTACAAGCGCAAGCTGATGGTTTAGACCAGAATTTAACTAAAGCGGTTGAAATGTTACAGGGCGGAGAACAAAGCGATTGGTCGATGTTCTTATATAGCCTTTTAATCATCCTTCGTGAAGGTTTGGAAGCCTTGTTAATTGTCGCGGCTATCGTGACTTACTTAATTAAAAATAACCACCAAGATAAATTGCCGGTTATCCGTCAGTCTGTTTATGTGGCATTAATTGCCAGTGTGATTACCGCATTTATCTTCCAACTTATCTTTGAAAATTCCGGTCAAAACCGCGAATTGCTCGAAGGCTTTACGATGATTTTTGCCGTAATCATGCTCTTTATGATGAGTTACTGGTTATTGTCCAAAGTCGAAGCACAAAACTGGAAACGTTATTTAGAAGGTAAACTCTCAACTGCCCTCACTACTGGCTCACTCATCGGCTTATGGCTTACCAGCTTCTTAGCCGTATATCGTGAAGGGGCGGAAACCGTATTGTTCTACTATGCCCTCGTGGGTGATGCGAAAAGTGCGGTCAGTTTTATCTACCTTTTCGCAGGTATCATTGTTGGTGTAATTATTCTCACCATTTGCTACTTCGTGATGCGTTATACCGTGGTGAAATTACCGCTTAAACCATTCTTTATGTTCACGGGTTCTTTCATGTATTTAATGGCCTTTGTATTCGCTGGTAAATCTGTTTTAGAACTCATTGAAGGCAAACTTTTCGAGCCAACGCTGATTAGCGGTGTGCCTGAAATTTCGTGGTTAGGTATTTATCCTTATATGGAAACCCTAATCCCACAAGCAATCTTACTCATCGCAGCCGTATTTGCTCTGTTTATTATGAAATATCAAAGCAAAAAAGCCGCGTAATACCCAACAATCCTTTAGGAGAAAAACAATGAAAAAAGCACTTTTAGCAACAGCATTATTTGCGGGTATTTTTACCGCGTCTACTGCAAACGCATTCCAAGAGTATCCAATCGGCGAAGCGGTAACCATGAATGAAATGGAAATTGCAGCGGTTTATCTCAAACCAATCGATATGGAACCACGTGGCATGGGTTTACCTGCTGCGAAATCAGATATTCACTTAGAAGCGGATATCCACGCAGTAAAAGGTAACAAAAATGGCTTTGGTGATGGTGAATGGATGCCTTACTTAACCATCAACTATACTTTAGTGAATACCGATACTGGTGAAAAACAAGAAGGTACCTTCATGCCAATGGTAGCAGGTGACGGTCCTCACTACGGTGCAAACGTGAAAATGATGGGCGTGGGTAACTATAAATTAACTTACCACATCGACCCTCCTTCAAAAGCGGGTATGCACCGCCACACCGACTCTGAAACGGGTGTAGGTCGTTGGTGGAAACCATTTGATGTAAGCTATGAATTCAAATTCACTGGCATCAAATAATCTCAGGTAAATATTAATTTTACCGACTTGCCTTCCCTTGTATTTCAGGGGAAGGCAATAGCATTTCATTTAACCTTAAAATATCGTCTGTTTTATCCTATTAAATGGTCAAACTATGAATTATTTTTTTACTTTCCTGCTTCAAGCACTTTTACCTTTTTCATTATTACTCGGTGTTTATCACAGTAAACAATCCTCTGTAAGTGCAAAAAAAATAATTTGGCTTAGCCTATTCGGTTTTATTGCCGGTATCGTACTGCGCCTTAGTTTACCTGCGGGACAAATCACCAATTTAATCGTCAATGGCGTGATATTGGCACTATTGATTATCTTTGCCTTATGTTTAATTTTCGGCAAAGGTCGCTTACCTGCCTTTTGGCAAACAGTATTAATGCTCATTGCCGGAAGCTTCTGGGCAAAAGATCCTAATATTACTGCCCTCGTTTCTACTGATGTTATCAATACCGATTCGATCTTACATATAAGTGCGGTCATTTTTGCCTTTGTTTTTTGTTTATGCTTACAAGGCTGGATCTATTTACTTCTAAAACAAGCGGTAAAAACACAACAAAAATCAACCGCACTTTTAAAAGGTGCAATTAGCCTTCTCTTAATTTGCTTACTAGTTCCACTTATTGGCGAACTCTTATTAATTTTAATGAAACTTCAAGTGCTTGAACTCACCAAACTACGTTTAAGTTTTGTTGCGAAATCAGGCGAAATCACTCGCTGGTTAAATTACATCTGTGCCGCATTGCTCTTAGTTATACTAGCCATCTTTTACGGCAAAATTCATTTATCACGTAAGCAACAAGTTAATGCCACACAAGAGCCAATTGAAAAACGCCAAAAATTAGCCTCATTACGTACTTCCTCTCACCTACTCGGTTGGGGGTATTTAGCCTTAGCGATTACTTTTATTACGCAACTTTATTGGGAGCAAATTGCTTCTCGTCCCCCTCAACTTTCAGAAGCCATTCCTGTTACCTTAGATGAAAAGCAACAAGTTCATATTCCAATTGAGCAAGTAAAAGACGGTAAATTACACCGTTTTGTTTGGATTGCTGATGATGGTAAAGCTGTGCGTTTCTTTGTCATTAATCGTCAACCGGATAAATTGAGTCTAGCCGCGGTATTTGACGCCTGCTTGCTTTGTGGTGACCAAGGCTATGTGATGGAAGGCAACCAAGTGGTTTGTGTTGGTTGCGGCGTACATATGTTTATTCCGTCAATCGGTAAACCAGGCGGTTGCAACCCTGTACCAATTGAAGATTGGCAACAAACAGAAACGGAGATTTTAGTTAATCGAGCCAATTTAGAAGAAGGTTTAAATTTATTTAGTACCATTGTTGAAATCGATGTAAAAGATCCGATTAGTGGCACCCAAATGAAAAATACCAAAACTGAGCATAAATACAATTATGAAGGTAAAACTTACTTCTTTGAAAGCGAGAAAAACCTCGATTTATTCCGTGATAACCCTGAAAAATATTTAGGTAAGGGGGAATAATGCTAGCAAGAATGTTATTCCAATCTTGGCGTTTTAGCATAAAACGTAAGTTTTTAGCAGTGGTGACTATTTTCTTGGCTGCGGGATTAGTCTCTGCGCTATTAGCTGTTTCTATTGATATCGGCGACAAAATGGCGAAAGAACTAAAATCTTACGGTGCCAATATTTTAGTCGAACCTGCGAGTAATGCAGCCTTACCTGATGAGCTCAGTCACAACACTGATTTAAGTAGCCAAGATTTCCTCGATGAAAAAGAACTGCCTAACATTAAAGATATTTTCTGGCGAAATAACATTGTGGGATTTGCGCCATTATTAAGTGCAGATGTGAAAGCAGAAATTCTTTCTGATAAAACGCATGAAAAATCGACCGCACTTGAACAAATTAATGTGCTTGGTACATTTTTCGATCATAACATTCCTGTACCAGATGAAGACGATTTCCATACTGGCCAAAAAATTATTAGCCCTTATTGGCATGTTCAAGGGGAATGGGTAAACGATCTTGAAACGCCTGAAGGTGAATTTATTCCTGCGCTCATTGGTGAACAATTAGCACAACGAACTGGCCTAAAACAAGGCGATAAAATCAAGCTTCACTATCAAAATGATGAACTTAATAATCAAAGTGCGGTTGAAATTACCGGTGTTTTATCTACTGGGGGTGCTGAAGATAATCAATTAGTCATGCCACTCAATGCTGTACAAAAATTACTGGGTTTAGAAGGGAAAATTCAATCAGTTAAAGTTTCTGCGCTGACCGTACCTGAAAATGACCTTTCTCGTAAAGCGCGTGCCAATACCGATGCGTTAGATGCTGAAGAGTACGATCGTTGGTATTGTACGGCTTATGTTTCTTCTATTTCCCATCAATTAGAAGAAGCCATTTCTGGTGCCATTGTTCGCCCAATTTGGCAGGTTGCGGCGTCAGAAGGTGTCGTCATTGGTAAAATCCAGTTATTACTTGCTGTTGTTACTCTCGCCGCTTTAATCGCGGCAGCCATGGGGATTGCCTCATTAATGAGTACAGGGATCATTGAGCGCTCAAAAGAAATTGGTTTAATGAAAGCGTTAGGCGCATACCAATGGCAAATTGCCTTATTATTTTATTGTGAAGCCATTATCAGTGCCTTAATTGGTGGCACTCTTGGTTGTATTGCAGGATGGGGCTTAGCAAGATTTATTGGTTCAGCGCTATTTGGCGTACCACTGAGTTTCGCTTGGATTGTAATCCCTTGCGTATTGATGCTGTCTATTTTAATTGCTGTGGTGGGCACTTGGTTCCCAGCCCATCGTATTGCCAAACTTTACCCAGTGGAGGTGCTGTATGGCCGCCAATAAAAGTATGTTTTGGCGTTTAATCTTCCAAGCATTACGCCTACGTTTACAACGGGTATTTATTATCTTCTCTGCGCTGACTGTCGGTGCGTCTATTGTAACCGCAATGGCAGCAGTATATTTCGATATTAATACCAAAATGAGCCAAGAGCTCCGTACTTTCGGGGCAAACTTTTATATTGGTGCAGCCAATGGTGGATTGATGAAAGAACGCCAATTAAAGCAAATCCTACACAATGCTCCAGATAATTTCATCACAGCCGCCAGCCCTTATTTATATGGTGTTGCACGAAGTGATTTAGAAAAAATCGTCATTATGGGCGTGTGGTTTGAAGATATGCGTGTTCTCGCACCTTATTGGCAAATTACCGGCTCTGCCATTAATGTGAATTTTGATGATCGCAATGCCATGATAGGTAAAACTTTAGCTGAACGTCTTAATTTAGGTGTTGGAAGTAAATTAACTCTGTCTAAAAATGCGGTCGAAAAACATGAATTCACGATTAAAGCGATAGTTGAGGCGGGCGATGCCACAGATAACATGTTAATCGTCAGCTTAGAATTTGCACAAAGTTGGTTAGATAAAGAAGGATTGGCAAACAACGCCTTGCTCAATGTCAAAAATGAACAAGGTGATGTTGCACAATTTGCACAGGACATCATGCAACATCAACCCGATCTAACAGCCCGCCCAATTCGAAAAGTCTCAGCTTCTGAAGGGCAGATTTTAGATAAAATCAAAGGATTGATGGGTTTAATCTCATTGGTCATTTTGATTCTCGCCACCCTTTGTGTGAACACCACGTTAATTGCGATTGTTGGTGAGCGAGCAAAAGAATTTGCACTGCAAAAAGCCTTGGGGGCGAAACAGAGTGACATCATTAAGCAAATTAGTACCGAGATTCTCATCATTGCACTTTGTGCAATTGTCGCGGGACTGATTCTCGGCTACATCTTGGCACAATTACTAGGATTAACCGTATTCAAATCTTATATTGATATGCGTCTGCCGGTTATTCCAATTACTATCGTCTTATCGTTATTGGTTGCCTTTATTGCGGTGATTGTACCAACCAAACGCGCTTTAAATATTCAAACCGCAAATGTGTTAAAAGGGGAATAAAATGAGTGAATTTGTGATTGAAACGCAACATTTATATAAACGATTCGGGCAAGTCACTGCTTTAGAAGATATTAATATTCAAATTCGCCAAGGTGAGTTTATTGCAATCATGGGCGCATCTGGTTCGGGTAAAACCACACTCATGAATATTCTGACTGGCTTAGATACGGCCAGTGAAGGTAAAGTGATTTTAGACGGCGTCGATGCGGCACAACTGGATGAAGTGGGTCGTCAACGTTTCCGAGCGGAAAAAATTGGTCTAGTCTTCCAACAATTCCATTTGATCCCTTATTTGACCGCACTTGAAAATGTGATGCTGGCTCAGCATTATCACAGTGTGATTGATGAAGCAGCAGCTAAAGCAGTACTCGAACAAGTGGGATTAGGTCATCGTATTGATCACCGTCCAAGCCAACTTTCTGGAGGCGAACAACAACGGGTATGTATTGCTCGCGCGTTGGTGAACCAACCTCCAGTCATTTTTGCCGATGAGCCTACGGGTAACCTCGACGAAAAAAATGAAGAGCTTGTACTGGATTTACTACAAGAATTAAATCGCCAAGGTAGAACCATCGTTATGGTTACACACAATCCTGAATTGGGTGAGTTAACCGATCGTGTTATTTATCTCCATCACGGAAAATTTGTAAAAGAGGACATTCATGAAAAATAAATTCGTAAAACTACTCGCGATAAGTGCGGTCATTTTCGGCAGTGTTTCTTGTAAAGACGAAGTCGCTGCAATTGGTCAAAAAGCACCAGATATTGCAGCCTATGATTTACAAGGTAAAGAAGTGAAACTTGATGATTGGAAAGGCACTCGTCTACTGACATTCTGGTCTGAAACCTGTGGACGATGTGTCGCTGAGTTAAAAGAATTTGAAAAATTGGCTGAAGCTAATCCAAATAAGGTCCAACTTATCGCTATTAACGTAGATGGTGATAAAGTGGATACTAAAGCTGTGGTTGCTAAACGTCAGCTTACGTTGCCGGTTATCAAAGACCAATTAAAAATCACAGCAGAACGCTATCAGCTTATCGGCACGCCAACAAGCTTTGTGATCACACCTGAAGGCAATATTCAGGCTAAATATGAAGGAGCAATTCCCGCGGCAGATTTAGATAAATTATTTAAAGGCTAGCCAAAATGCAAAAACGAATTTACTTACTCTCTACACTTTTACCCATTTTAGGCTTTTTATTTACAACCCCCGCCCTTTCTGCCGAAGCTGACTTAGTGAAAGCTGAAAAGGTATATAAACGCTCTTGTGCAACTTGTCATGGGAAACAAGGCGAAAAACCAGCAATGGGTGAGTCAAAAATTATTAATCAACTAAAACCAGAAGAAATTTCAACCGCACTTTCAGAACGAAAAGCGGGAAATATTACTGGTGCAGGAAGCCCTGCAAAACAACGTTTAAGTGAGCAAGATATTCATAATTTAAGTGAATATATTCAAACACTAAAATAGTTTTGAAATTTTTTTAAACTAATTTTAAAATGTAAGGTCTTAGAAAGGGCTTAGTTTTTATAAGCTAAGAAATTTTTTATATATCAATAAAGGATTGTTTATGAACAAATTTACTAAAATCAGTGCAACTGCATTATTTGCATTATTCTTAACTGCTTGTGATAAACCAGCTGATAAACCAGCTCCAGCAAAACCTGAAACAACTCAGCCTGCGCCAGAAGCTAAACAAGAAGCGGCTAAACCAGTTGAAGCTACACCAGCTCAAGAACAAGCTGACTACAACAAATTACTTGAATGGAATGCAAGCCAAGCTCAAGCTCAAATGGCTGCACAACAAAAACTTCAATCTGATTTAACTGCTGCGGTTCAAGCAAAAGATGAGAAGAAAATTGAAGAAGCAATCAAAACTTTCAACAAAACTGTTGAAGATACTATTGCAAGCTTAGATAAATTAGAAGTTGCTTCACCTTCAGTGAAAAACATCAAAGATCAAAATAAAGAAGTACTTGCATTATCAAGTGAATTATTAGTTGATCAATTAAACTTAGCAACTAAAGCACCAACTGAAGAACAAACTAAAGCTTACCAAGCTAAAGTTGAAAAACTACAAGCTGCAGTAGCTAAATTACAAAAAGACGGTGCTGATTTAGCACAAAAATTTGCACCTGCCGCACCAGCTGCTCCAGCTGCAAAATAATTAATCGTTGAAGATGAAAAAACCTTACTGTAACAAGTAAGGTTTTTTTATTCTCTTATTTTAGTATTCTGTTTTTCAACACATCAACAAATCGTTCTGTTGCCCCTTCCCAACGATCTAAATATAACGCAGGCTCAATCAACTCTAATTCATTCAATAAAAATGTATTGTCAATAATTGTTCCATCTACGCGTGCATAAACAGGCATTTCAGGCAATTTATGTAAAACATGGCGAGCTGTTTCAATAATATGATCATCAACCTCAACAGGGATAATTTCAACTTTATATTGTGAATTCGCTCGCCATTCATTTTGAGGTGGCTGTCGGCGAATAGCATGACTAAATACACCATTGAAAAAAATCAAACTAGTTTCACCATTTATTGCTACTTCAGGAATAAACGGCTGTAACACAACTTGCTCACCATACGCAGAAAGATCAGGTAACGCTTCACCTTGTTTGAGTTTTGTCACTAAATTACCACTCTGCCCTACAGCAGGTTTAATGACAAATTCAGGCCAATTTTGGCGTTCAAGTGCGGTTAAAATCTCAGATGTTTTTATTGAGCAAATAAGAGTAGGAATGACATTGATACCCCAATTCTGCAAATCACATAAATAGCCTTTATGACTATTCCATAACATTAATTCCGCAGGATTGATGAACGCATTCTTATGCAGTTTAATCCATTGAGTAAATTCATTGTAGAAATTCGCATAATCCCATGCTGCTAAAGGCAGAATAAACTGACTCTGTAATGTTTCTTGCCAAGGTAAAAATTGAGTAGGAATACCTTGATTAGAAAGTTGTGTTTGTACAGGAATAAGATTTTGAGGGGCTGAAGGATAAGTTTTACAAGTGGTAATCGTAAGCATAGTAAATAATAACAGGTTTGAAGCATAAAGAAGATGCGCCAATCATCAAACTGGCGCATCAATTTCAATAATTATTTTACTTGAGCAAAATATTTTTCAAGACGACCTTTGTTCGTCATGGATTTTTTCTCAAGGTCTTTCACCACTTTCTCTGCTTGTTCTTTGTTTGGTAGATTATCACCCACTTGAATCACACCATTCATATTCATTGAACGGTGTACTGGGCAAGTATAAACATAAACACCTTCTTTATCTAAAGTGATCGTGAGTTCCTGATCTTCTTCAGATTGGAATTTTTGTGCACCTTCAGGAATTGCTTTGCTGTGCACAAAGTGACTTTTATTTTCTGGACGGAATGTCACGGTATCACCTGGTTGTACTTTTAAATAACCCGGTTCAAAAACCATTGAGCCTTCACTGCTTGAATTCAACATTTTGATGTCATGATGAGCGGCTTGAGCAGCAAAGCTTAAACCTAATAATGCTGCAAGTGCGATTTTCTTCATTTTCATTTCCTTCTAAGAATGTGCTGATTTACGTTGTGGACGAACCACCGGCAAACCTGCGCTACATTGTAATAATTCAACGTTTACACGATATAAACGATTAATGGTTTCTACTTGTAAAACATGATGCGCATCGCCCACGCCTTGCACTTTACCTTCACCAAGTAAAATCAACTCATCTGAAAATTGAGCGGCAAGACTTAAATCATGTAATACCATTATAGTAATCAGATTTTTCTGTTTCGTATAGGTGTAAACTTCTTCTAATAGATTAAGCTGATGATGCATATCTAACGCACTCACCGGCTCGTCCAACATTAAAATTTGTGGCTCACGTAATAAAACCTGGGCAAACATCACCATTTGACGTTGTCCACCACTGAGATTCAGAATATCACGATGGGCTAAATGACCAATGCCTAATTGTGCCATAATACTTGCTGCTTCAGTGAGAAGCTCATCGCTTACTCGCATCGTTAGACTATCCATTCGTCCCAAAAGGACAACTTCAAGTGCGGTCAAGCTTGCATCTACCCGGCTATCTTGAGGCATATAACCAATTGGTTTACGCCAATCTGCTAACTTCGTCCGTTCTAGCTGTTTGCCTTGATAGGTAATCATTCCTTCATGTGGTAATTCACCAAAAATGGTTTTCAGCATGGAGGATTTTCCTGTGCCGTTTGGCCCAAGCACCGTATACACTTTACCTTCTTCAAAACGGACATTAATGTGATCAGCAACGGTGAGATCACCTCGTTTTACCGTAAGATTCTTTAATTCTAACATTATTGTCCCCTCTTGTTATTTAAAATAATCCAAAAGAAGAAAGGCACCCCAATAAAAGAGGTAACAATCCCCACTGGGAACAATGCGCCAGGGATAATAACTTTGGATAATACCGAAGAAAGGGATAAGAATGCTGCACCGACTAACATTGCGCCCGGTAAGAAGAAACGTTGATCTTCACCAAGTAACATTCGAGCAACATGTGGTGCAACTAAGCCGATAAAGCCAATCACGCCCACAAAACTAATTGCCGTCGCCGTCATCATTGCGACAAGAACTAATACCTTGATACGTAATACTTGCAAATTGATCCCAAGACTCGCCGCACGATCTTCACCTAAACGAAGTGCGGTCAATTTCCAAAGCTCTTTTGAAAGTAATGCTACGCATATTGTCGTCACAACAGTAATGATGACTAAGCTTTGCCATGTGGCTTTATTTAAGCTACCAAATAGCCAGAAAAGAATTTGTTGCGAGACTTCCGGCGCTGAAATAAATTGCACCAATGAAAGTAAGGATTGGAAAATAAAGAGCAATGCAATCCCTACCAGTACGAGCATTTCAGAATTAAAACGACGTTTAGACGCAAACAAGAAAAGAATCCCAGATGCGAGCATGGTCATGACAAATGCACCAATTGGCACGGCAACTTGTACCGGTAAACCAAAGCTTCCGAAAGCAATCACAATAGAAGCACCAAAACCTGCCGCAGCCGCGAGACCTAATGTATAAGGACTCGCCATAGGGTTATTTAATAAGGTTTGGATCTCTGCCCCACCTACAGCCAATGTTGCCCCGACTACAAGCGCCATTAATGCCATCGGTAAACGTAAATTATGCACAATATTGTCTGTCATTTTATCGACTTCACCGATATCGAATAACGAATTCACAACTTCCGATACCGATAACATCGCAGGGCCAGTCATCACATCGAGAATAAGACTGACCACGCCAATCACAAGAAAAGATAAAATAACAAACCAGCGTTTGCGTTCAAGCTTACGCTGGTTAGCCACAATATCTGCTACAACAGAATTGTTTTTCATTGATTAGTATTTTCCTTATTTAGTTTCAGGGAAAAGATAAATCGTACCTTCCGGAGTAACCGGTAAGTAGTTTTTATAGAAGTTTAAGTAAGTTTGTTGCGGATCTAAATCTTTAAACAGATCAGGATATGCTGCTTTAGCTACAAACTGAACAGAAGCACTGTCTGATAACGTACGAGAGTTTGCATGATATGCTGCATAAACACGGTTATTTTTCACTGCCGGTAATTCAGCCCAACCTGCACGATGTTTGAATGCGTTTAAACGACGTTCCGCTTCCGCTTTTTCAATACCAAAGCCCATTACCATACCGTCTTGATTTTTCTTCAATTCAGTTTCACGGCCTGTAATAATAATCGCATCCGGTTTCGCGGCTAATACTTTTTCAGCAGCTAATGTGCCCCATTTACCGATTTCTGCAGGCGCCACGTTTTCTGCACCTACAAGGCTAATCATAGAGCCCCACATGCTAGAGAAGAAGGTCATCCCTTGTTCAGCTGGGCCACCACGTCCAAACTCCACATACACTTTCGGTTGTTTTGCTAATTTTGCATTTTTAACCGTCGTTTGAATATGCTCTACAATGTCTTTGTATTCTTTTGCAATTTTTGCTGCGCGATCTTTCTGACCTGTTAATTCGCCAATAATTTCAGTAGATTTAATGT
>ERZ773203.216-NODE-216-length-31340-cov-14.411124_pt1 | contig 31340 bp, 26 predicted proteins | sample MGYA00580529_ERZ773203 | MGnify/ENA primary metagenome ERZ773203 (study PRJEB29015, sample SAMEA2738176) | human oral metagenome | biome: human oral; feature: human-associated habitat; material: saliva | place: China | collected 2177 ... | reverse complement strand
AGATGACCAGCCCTGTGGCGGTCGTGATCTGCAGGAAGCTCACCAAGAGGTTGATACCGAGGAAGATCCAGAGGACGAAGCGGATAGTCTGGAGGTTGTTTGAGGCAGAGGCCCACTGGCTCTGCTGCTCCTCAAGACCTTCGGCATTCTTCAGCACGGGGTTAGTGGCGATGATCTTCTTCAGGCTATCGGGCTCGGTGTACTCGCTCTTGAGGTAGACCTTAGCCATGGGCTGTAGGGGATTGTAGCCGAGGATCTTCGTGGGGTCTTCGCCGAGGACATCCGTGAGGCTCTTAGCTGCGCTGTCGGCAGTGATGAGCTCGACGGAGCGGACGTAGGGTAGGGCACGAAGCTCGCTGAGTGTTGCCTCAGTGTTGGCTCCTGGCTCATCGGATAGCTCTACGGAGAAGGATATACGTTCGCGTACCTCCTTACTCAGTCCTTGCTCCAGGACATAGACGAGGCCGAGTGCCCCGAGCATAAAGAGGGTGAAAGTGATGCTTAGGAAGCTGAGGAGCCGTGCATAGCGCAGGGTCGAGGACTGTTTTGCTTTGGGCGCGCCCATATATATATCGGTATGTATTCTTTCGATGAGCTGTCAGGAGGACCCTTTACGTATGGGTACACCACGGACAATTTGCATGCAAAGATAGATATTCTCTGCATAAGGCTTCGCCTTGCGGAGGTAGAACTCTGTTTGATGCAGGATAAACTTGCCATCTTCCTGTATAAAAGCCATGAAGCCGTAGCGGAAAACCTTGATCTATGTGCATAGTCCATAGATCTACGTACGTAGTCTGTAGGATTTACGTGCATAGATTTTAAATCCACGTACGTAGATAGATGATACGCTGTACTCCTCCGAGGAAATAGATCGTGAGGTGCATGAGAATAGCCCTGCCCCTTTGAACTTCCATATACCATATATGCTCTCTCCCTCCCCCTGCCTCTCTCATGTACACACACTCTCTCTATATATATAATGCTTCTTGCTCTCTCCTTATTGGGCTGCATGCGGAGCCGCGATGAGTGGCGGTGATATCTACTGGTCCTATTTCTTACAAATTCAGTCCTGCCGAGTGCGCTCGGAGGAAGTGTCCCTCTGTAAGTTTATTCGAAGAGCAATAGTGATGAGAAAAGCAACGAAGAGCCCTGGTGGCTATTGTGTTTCCAGAGGTTAGGGTGTGCATAATTGTTAGGGAGTAATCCTCATTGTAAAAAAAGTATTATCTTTGCAGCCTGATATGGGTCGTGTGCTGCCATAGAGGTAGCTTCCTTTAGGTGAGTTTGATTCGTGTCTAAAAAGTAAAGGTAGTGTACTCTTTTGTGGCTCATTTGTACGATGCCCAGTGTCCCTTTACTCGTTTTATTCGTATAAATAAATAACTATTTTTTAACATTCGATGAAGAGAACCTACGAGCCTCCTGTTATGGAAGTCTGGATGATTGATCTGCAGAAGTCTGCTGATCTCTTGGTTTCCCTTTCACTCCAGGGGAATGTCTCAGACTTTGAGCCTGGTGATGATGAAGATCTAATTGTAGATGATTGGGGTGCATAGCTTAATGAGGAAATTTATGAAGAAACTAAATCTTTGGATTAGCGCAGTCTTTGTGCTATTGACCAGTGTGGCTTGTAGTCACGAATCGGATCTGGACCAGGTCCGACAGGACGAATCTCAAAAGAGTGGAATCAATTTTGAGCTTTCGGGCGTATTAGAGCCACAGTTTGGCGCTGACTTTAGCGATACGGAAACGTTTAAAGCTCTTGATGTCTATCAAAAGGGAACAGAGCATGATGCTCCTCTCTCTTTTTCTATTGACATCGAGAAGTATAAAGATGTGAAGATGCATCTGTTCCTTCGTAAAGTCGGAGGACAAGCGATCACAACGGTGTTTGCCCCTGTTAAGCTTGCAAAGAGCTCTGACGGAGGATATACGATGACGATCCAGGTAAAGAACCTAACTGCTCAAGGAGGTGAAAGTTTCGCTACCGGAGAGTGGTATGTAGCTGGCTTTTGGGGCGGTGGATCCCAAGAAGAGCAGGCTCTGGTAGAGAAAGATCGCCTCGCCCATAAGGTGGCGGTTGTGGCACCGATTAGCCCGAATCATATTGGGGATGCCGTCTCTATGGATATCCCTCTTGGGTTCTCTTGGACGCGACTTACTCAAGTCTCTGACAATGGTGCACTTCGCCTCGAGAACCGTAATCTTAAGATACGTCCAATGGGGGTATTGCTGTCTGTCATTTTGGAAAATCGAACGAAATATACTGCTGACATAGTGGCTCTAGACAAGGAGATGACTGGTATGTCTTCAGGTGGTCGCTTTGATTTCACGGGAGTGACGGATAACGATCTCCGACAAGGAGAGTTCCCCGCTTTTCGTCCTGCTGTTACGGATAATACGAATAATGAATCTGTAAAGGTTTTACCTGCGAAGCTTCAGATCCCTTCTGGAGCAAAAACCGATAAGCCTCTATACTTGTGGCTGATGCCTACGGCTTCTTCTCAAAGCAGGTCGCAGGGGCCTATGGATGTGACGTTCACCTTTATAAGTTCGGAGCGTACTACCACGGACAGTGATTTGGATCCCAGGGATCAGTTTAGTCAGAATGGTGTCGGGCACTTCAATGACCGCTATGTTATGGATCTATCGTTTAAGAAGAGACCTGAAAATTCTGTCTATTTTATCAAGAAGCTAAAGGTGCAATCATCGTTGATGATTACAGAGTATTTCATCAATCGATATGATGTTAAATCGCCGACTGGTTGGCAGCACTACCTTCGTCATCCTCTATTCTTCGGATTTGTGGAGTTGTATAACCCCAATCTGGATCCGGTCTCATTGGAGAACTATGCATTGGCTCGTATATCTAATCTACGCCGTTATATGGCGGACGGTAGATTGGGTAAAAACTACTCCTTCATGCATCCGTTTGGTCGTGAAAGATATAATGCATGGGAATCAGGCGGTTTCAATGGGGATCCTAAGGGTAGGGCTGACAGAAATGCAGACAATCTAACGTGGTCTCATAGAGCTTTGCTTATTTCCCTCCAGCTACAGGATGGACAGATTAGTAGCTTCCAGCCTAATAGCTTAGGTTTCAAAAGTAGCTTGGAGAATAATGGGAATGGTATAGTAAAGGAGCTTTATCCTGATCCCGCTAATGATAATCGAAGGGAACGAGTGCGCTTCCTTAAGGGAGGGCTTACATCTGGGAAGGCAATGCTTTCTGGGGGTAAGACGATGCTGTTACTCGGGAATGCTTTCCTTGAATCAGGTGATCCATCGGATATACCATCCTATTGGTATCAAGATAGCTGGGGGAATAGGGGTTATTATACTCCCGAGTATAAACTTGCGACGGCTGACTGGAATAGAATCAAGAATTCCGATGAATGTGAGATAATCGTCGCTTTGGATAACTACACGGATAAGAATGAGTATACTCATAGTAAGGGTGCCGGAGTGATGAACCTGAACTATAGCGATGCTCTCTTCCTCGTGCAGAAGCATTCAAAGGATGGCAGTCGTAGAAGGATTGTGGATGCAACAAGCTCCAATCCGTTTGCTCGAGTTAATAACTGGACTGATTTTGTGCGTTATGTGACTTTGACTACGGATGATCCCAATAACTCTGGTGCTCCACACTTCAGAGTGCGCACTGTAGCTCAGCATATGCCTGAATTCTTAAACTTTTCTTACCAACAGTGGTATGCAGAGAAGTTTACAGGTACAATCCCAAGTAAAGCTTCTCCTGGGCACCGAAGTGCTAAGGACTTCTAAGGGGTCTCTCTGATATTTGTTATCTCTATCTCTGGTATAGAGCTTAGCTTTATCAGTAAGGAACATAAGGGAGGCGACTTACTCTTAAGTGGGTAAGTCGCCTCCCTATTTATTAATTAGCCATCGGGGCTGTCCCCATCTGCGCTCACTCGCCCATGCGTATGTTGGGATTAAGCAGTCTTGCGATCTCTGTATTGTCTTTTCTTGAGGATGCTGCCATATTCACAACGATTATCGTGTAGAGCATCTCAAGCTAATTCGTAATCTTGCCCTCTGAATTTTCGGCTCGATTGGAGATACTCTTTTGGGGTAAAGAATGTTGCTACATGGATGTCAATAATTCGATATACTGTAGGGAGTTGCGAGCATTTTTATTAGAAAGTTCAGGGGCTTCGGTGAGCGAAAACAATGATATTCACTATCTTTACACCTTGCAGATATTATATACATAGCATAAGTATTGACAACGATGAATAAGACCTCCCTCCCTTCCCCCTGCTACATCCTCGAGGAAGACCTGCTTCGGCGGAACCTTACCCTCATCCGCGACGTAGCTCAGCGGGCGGGCGTGGAGATCATCTTGGCTTTCAAGGCCTACGCGCTCTGGAAGACCTTCCCGATTATCCGCGAGTACGTCCCTCATAGCACCGCAAGCTCTATCTACGAAGCACAGCTGGCCTACGAGGAGATGGGCGCTAAGGCACATACCTTTAGCCCAGCCTACACTCGTGAGGAATTCCCCACCATCCTTCGCTACAGCTCGCACGTGACCTTCAATTCGCTGAGTCAGATCGAGCAGATGCGCCCTCTGATGCCGACCGATGGGAGCGTGTCCTTCGGGCTGCGTGTCAACCCTGAGTACTCGGCGGTGGAGACCGACCTGTATAACCCCTGTGCTCCAGGCTCCCGCTTCGGTGTGCCTGCTGCGGAGCTCCCCGAGCTCCCCGGGGGTATCGAGGGCTTCCACTTCCACTCGCTCTGTGAGGGGACGTCGGAGGATCTGGAGAAGACGCTACAGATCATCGAGAAGAACTTCGGGCACTTCCTCCCTCGCCTCAAGTGGCTCAATATGGGTGGTGGCCATCTGATGACGCGTCGTGACTACGATGTCGAGCATCTGATCAGCGTACTGCGCGCCTTCGGCGAGCGCCACCCCCACCTGCACCTCATCCTCGAGCCAGGTAGTGCCTTTGGCTGGCAGACGGGTTACCTCACCTCCTCGGTGGTAGATATCGTGGAACACCACGGGATCCGCACGGCGATCGTCGATGTATCCTTCACCTGCCACATGCCTGACTGCCTCGAGATGCCTTACAAGCCCGCTATCCGTGGCGCTCGCACGATGGACGAATATCGCCCTGAGGCGCACAGCTACCGTATCGGCGGGAATAGCTGCCTGAGTGGTGACTTCATCGGCTACTGGGAGTTCGACAAGCCCCTCGAGGTCGGTGATGAAGTGATCTTTGAGGATATGCTTCACTACACGACGGTGAAGACAACGATGTTCAACGGTATCTCCCATCCCAGCATCGCCCTGCGTCGCTGTGACGGCACGATCGAGATGCTGCGTGAGTACACGTATCAAGACTATAAGAGCCGCATGGACTAAGTCTGTATGCGGTACTAAGAAACTACATAGAGAATCATGGGACTATTCGGACTCTTCTCTAAGAAGAAAAAAGAGACGCTTGACGAAGGGCTCTCTAAGACTAAGGAGAATGTCTTCTCCAAGCTCGCACGTGCTGTCGCCGGGCGTAGCACCGTCGATGACTCCGTGCTCGATGAGCTGGAGGACGTCCTCGTGACCAGCGACGTCGGCGTAGAGACGACCCTGAAGATCATCCGCCGTATCGAGGAGCGTGTAGCACGTGACAAGTATGTCTCCACCTCGGAGCTTACGGGTATCCTGCGTAGCGAGATCGCTTCGCTCCTCACGGAGAACGGCTCTACCGACGGCGAGAGCTTCGCCCTGCCCGCAGGTAAGAAGCCCTATGTCATTATGGTCGTCGGGGTCAATGGCGTGGGGAAGACCACGACCATCGGTAAGCTCGCCTATCAGTTCAAGCAACAGGGCTACTCGGTGATGCTCGGCGCAGGGGATACCTTCCGTGCCGCCGCTATCGAGCAGCTCGATATCTGGGCTAAGCGCGTCGATGTACCTATCATCCGCCAGCACATGTCGGCTGATCCCGCTTCGGTCGCCTTTGATACGCTGAGTGCCGCAGTGAAGGCCGGTACAGATGTCGTGATCATCGACACCGCAGGCCGTCTGCACAACAAGGTCGGGCTGATGAACGAGCTGACGAAGATCCGTCGCGTGATGCAGAAGGTCGTACCTGATGCTCCCGATGAAGTGCTCCTCGTACTCGACGGCTCGACGGGGCAGAACGCCTTCGAGCAGGCCAAGCAGTTCACCGCTGCTACCGAGGTCAATGCGCTGGCGATCACCAAGCTCGATGGCACGGCCAAGGGCGGTGTGGTCATCGGTATCTCTGACCAGTTTAAGATCCCCGTAAAATATATCGGGCTGGGGGAAGGTATAGAAGACCTCCAGCTCTTCAGAAAGAAAGAATTTGTTGACTCCCTATTCGGAGAATGAGAAAGAACCAAGTAGATGTAATTACCCTGGGGTGCTCCAAGAATCTTGTCGACTCTGAGCAGCTCATCCGCCAGTTCCTGGCAAACGGCTATGTCGTGCACCACAACTCCAGTGCCGTCAATGGCGAGATCGTCGTACTCAACACCTGTGGCTTCATCGGTGATGCGCAGGAGGAGTCTATCAATATGATCTTGAAGATGGTCGAGGCCAAGAAGACGGGCCGTATCGGGCAGGTCTATGTCATGGGCTGTCTGACGGAGCGCTTCATGGATGAGCTCAAGGCTGAGATCCCCGAGGTGGACGGCTACTATGGGAAGTTCAACTGGAAGAACCTCTTGACGGACTTAGGTAAGGCTTACCACAATGATCCGCTCGGGGGCAACCGTAGTATCACGACGCCCGCGCACTACGCTTATATGAAGATCTCCGAGGGCTGCAATCGTAGCTGCTCGTACTGCGCTATCCCCATCATCACGGGCAAGCATAAGTCTCGTCCGATGGAGGACCTCGTCACAGAGGCTCAGTCGCTCGTGGCTTCGGGTGTCAAGGAGATCCAGCTCATTGCTCAGGACCTGACCTTCTACGGGCTTGATATCTATAAGAAGAATAGCTTGGCCGAGCTCCTACAGCGTCTCTCCGACGTCGAGGGACTGGAGTGGCTTCGCCTGCACTATGCCTATCCCGCGGACTTCCCCCGTGAGATCCTCTCTGTGATGCGTGAGCGCGAGAATATCTGCAACTACCTCGATATCGCCCTCCAGCATATCAGTGACCCGATGCTCCGTGCTATGCGTCGCCGTGTGACGAAGGCCGAGACCTATGACCTCCTGCGCTATATGCGTGAGGAAGTGCCAGGGATCCACCTGCGTACGACCCTTATGACGGGCCACCCAGGGGAGACAGAGCAGGACTTCGAGGAGCTCCTGCAGTTCGTCCGTGATATCCGCTTCGATCGTATGGGTGCCTTCGTCTACTCGCATGAGATGGGGACCTATGCCCACGAGACCTACGCTGATGATATCCCTCTTGAGGTGAAGCAGGAGCGTATGGACCGCCTGATGTCGACTCAGGAAGAGATCGCAGCAGAGCTGAATGTGGCGAAGATCGGCCGCACCTTCAAGACGCTTATCGACCGCAATGAAGAGGAATACTTCGTTGGTCGTACCGAATATGATTCACCCGAGGTAGACCAAGAGGTCTTGATCTCGAAGCAGGATGCTCCCGACCTTCAGGTGGGGAACTTCTACCCAGTGGAGATCACCTCGGCAGATACCTTTGACCTATACGGCCAGCTGGCTCAGTAAGAGATGCTACAGGAGGAACTTTGGTACGTACGCCTGGCAGAGCTCGCCGCTGTGCAGCTGGAGACTTCGCAGCAGCTCTGGCGCGCCCTCTGCCAGCAGGTAGAGCAGCGCCTCTTGTCGGGGCTGTCGCTGACCTTCCCCGAGATCGGAGAGTGGAAGCTCGAGGAGCATAGAGAGTATGTCGCCCGTACAGCTGACGGTAAGCAGTGGCTCATCCCGCCTCGCTTGACGCTTGGGCTACGTCCCGTAGAAGATCGTGGTGTGACCAGCCTCTCTATCGATCTCCTACGTGATGCGCTCTCAGAGGCTACCCACGTCTCGGGCGAGCAGGTCGCTACGTGGCTCCGTGCTATCCCCACGCTCTGGCGAGCGCTCTATGATGAGGGCATTCAGATCGTCTGGGCAGGCCTTGGGAGCTTTACGCCGATCACTTCGGAGTCGGGCGAGCGGAGTGGCTATCGCTTCCTTCCATCCGAGGCGCTCCGTGCGGCGCTGAATAAGCCCTTCAGTATGTTTGCACCCGTAGAGGTCGCCCCGTCTTCTTCGAGCCCTGATCTGGAGCTTCGCGAGATCGGCCAGCTGGATCAGCTGACGAAGGTCGAGCCTATCGAGGTGCTCTTTGCCTCTCGTGAGCCTATTCAGGAGGAGGTAGCTACACCTCCCGTAGTCGAGGAGGTGGTAGAGCCTGTGGTGGCAGACGAGCCTCTGCAGCCCGAGTCTCCAGCAGTTGTCATTGAGGAAGAAATCCTCCCAGCTCCCGCAGATGAAGTTCCTATCGAAGCGCCTCAGCCCGCTCCTCCTATCGCAGTGACGGCGCCCGTAGAGGAAGATCCCTTCATTGACCAAGAGGCTCATCCCCGCATGCTGGTATGGATATTCGTAGCGCTGGGTATAGCGATGGCTTTCTGTCTCTTCATCTATCTCCTCTCTATACAGCCCGAGCTGGAGATGAAGGATAAGGCTTCCGCTGCGGTGGAGGCTGTACAGCCCAGTCCTACTCCAGCCGTGCCCGCTGTACCTGCACAAACCCTTGACGAGACTGATACCCTACAGACGACTTCTATCGCGACTCAAGAGGGGGCTACCTCATCCGTAGCACCTTCGGAAGCAGTTGTTTCTACCGCCTCTTCACAGGCTGAGACCATCGAGCGTGTGCGCCTCCGTCCAGGGGATCGCCTCTCCCGCTTGGCACTGAAAAAGTATGGGAATAAGGCCTTCTGGGTCTACATCTACGAGGAGAATAGAGCCCAGCTCAAGGACCCCGATAATATCCCTGTAGGAGCGGTCATAACGCTGCCCGCAGCCTCTAAGTATCAGATAAATGCAGGAGATACGAATTCAATCAACCGGGCGTTGGTACTACAGCGCTCTTTACATCGGTAGATGAGGCGTATCGCATAGCATATTTTAGATAGACAGATAAACGTAATAGAACCATATGGAATCCGTAGACATCCGCGCACTCACCGCCGAGATTGAGCGCCGTAGCCACCTTATTGAATCCCTGCGTACAGGTATGCATCAGGCGATCGTGGGGCAGAGCCACCTGATCGACTCGCTGCTCATCGGCCTCCTCTCTGGGGGGCATATCCTCCTCGAAGGACTCCCTGGGCTGGCCAAGACCTTGGCGATCAAGACGCTCTCGCAGCTTATCAGCGCTGACTACAAGCGTATCCAGTTCACTCCAGACCTCCTGCCTGCTGACGTCGTGGGTACCCTGATGTACAGTCAGAAGCAAGAGGACTTCTCCGTGAAGAAGGGACCTATCTTCTCTAACTTCATCCTCGCGGACGAAATCAACCGTGCCCCAGCTAAGGTGCAGAGCGCCCTGCTTGAGGCTATGCAGGAGCATCAGGTGACCATCGGTGATGAGACCTTCAAGCTCCCCAATCCCTTCCTCGTCATGGCGACGCAGAACCCCATCGAGCAGGAAGGTACTTACCCCCTCCCCGAAGCTCAGGTAGACCGCTTTATGCTCAAGGTCCTGATCTCTTACCCTAAGAAGGAGGAAGAGGCTCAGATCATCCGCCAGCAGATTCGCCCCGAGAGCCAGCAGATCCGCCCCGTCGTCAGCATCGCTGATATCCTAGAGCTGCGTCGTCTGGCCGCCGAGGTCTACATCGATGAGAAGATCGAGCGCTACATCGTGGATATCGTCTTCGCTACGCGTCAGCCCGCTGACTATGGACTGGAGAACTTCAAGTCGTTCATCTCCTTCGGTGCTTCACCCCGTGCTTCGATCAATCTGGCACTGGCTGCCCGCTCCTATGCCCTTATGAAGGGGCGTGGCTATGTCATCCCTGAGGATGTCCGTGCCGTGTGCTATGATGTGCTGCGCCACCGTATCGGACTCTCCTATGAGGCCGAAGCCCAGGATCTCACCTCTGATGAGCTCATCAAGGAGATCCTGAATCGTGTCGAGGTACCTTAGTCGGCAGTGAGTGGTGCTTCCCCTCTTTGACGAAGCTCCATAGCCGATGTGCCCCTATACCATATATATATATTATGGTGGTGTAGGGGAGTGACGAACTTAGCACGATAAGCAGCATGATGAAATCCAAACTTCAGCCCTCCGACCTCCTACGCAAGGTACGCCGCATCGAGATCAAGGCCCGTGGCCTCTCGGAGCAGGTCTTTGCGGGGCAGTACCAGTCCGCCTTCCGTGGACGAGGTATGGCCTTCAGCGAGGTACGTGGCTATCAGATAGGCGATGATGTGCGTGACCTGGACTGGAATGTCACGGCACGCTATGCTCACCCCTTCGTCAAGGTCTTTGAGGAGGAACGTGAGCTGACCGTTATGCTCCTGGTCGATATGACGGGGAGTACGGACTTTGGTACCCGCGTCGAGACCAAGCGCGAGCTCAATGCCGAGATCGCAGCGACCCTGGCCTTCTCCGCGATACAGAATAATGACAAGGTCGGTGCGATCTTCTTCACCGACCAAGTCGAGCTCTTCATCCCTGCGAGAAGTGGGCGCAAGCATATCCTCTATCTGATACGTGAGCTCTTGAGCTTCGAGCCGCAGCGTCGTGCTACGGACCTCAATGTGCCTCTGAAGTATCTCAATCAGCTTATCAAGCGCCGCTGTACGGCCTTCCTCATCTCCGACTTCTATCACTGGGGCGAGGACTATCGTCAGACGCTCTCCCTCACAGCTCGCCGCCACGATCTCGTGGCTATCCGTACCTACGACGAAGGGGCTCTGGAGCTCCCACGTATGGGGCTCCTTCGCCTCTACGATGCGGAGACGGGGCAGGAGCGCTGGGTCGATACCTCTTCGCGTCGAGTGGCTCGTATCTATGCCGAGCGTGTGCGTGAGCAGGAAGAGACCTTCCGCAACCATTGCCTTCGCTCGGGGGTCGACCATATCGAGGTCGCTACCGACGGGGACTATGTGCCTGAGCTGATCAAACTATTTGGACGTAGATCCTAACCCAACCATGCAGAGACTACGGTATCTATATATCCTCGTACTGGCTCTCTTCGGGCTCGGTGGTCAGGCAGCGGCACAGCGTGTGTCGATCCAGACCCACCTTGACCGCTCCGAGATTCGTATCGGGGAGCGTGCGGCCATCGAGATGACCATCCGCACGGATAACCTCGCTGCCACACGCTTCCACCTTGTCGAAGACTCGACGGGGACGGAGCGCTTCCGCATCCTGGAGTTCGGCGCACTCGATACGATCAATGTCAGTGGGACGATCCAGGAGATCAAGGCGCGAATGATCATCACTTCCTTTGACTCGACGCTCATCACGATTCCCCCGATCGTGGTTGAGACGCCATCGGGGAGTGCTGTCTCCAAGCCCCTTGCCCTCAATGTCATCTCACCCGAGGTTGACCTCGAGCATCCCGATCGCTTCAAGCCCATCCAAGATCCGTGGGACGAACCCTACACGCTGTGGGATATCCTTGTGATCATCTGGACGAGCTGGATTACCTACGTGGTGATCTTCATTGCCCTCGTTCTCCTCTTCATCTACGAGTATAAGCGTAGAGCGGAGTATATGAAGGAGCCCGAGCCTGTCTACCAACCTCCGACGACCGCCTTCGAGATCTTCCTACGCAGAGTGGGGGGCCTCAAGGGACTGCGCCTCGAGGATCAACAAGACTTCAAGAACTACTACTCCGAGCTTACGGGGGCACTGCGCTCTTATCTCGGAGATGTCCTACACTTCGATGCACTGGAGAAGACATCCAGCGAGTTGCTTGACGAGCTGCAGGGCTATCCCTTGAGTAGCGACTACCGTCGCACGATCGAGGGCCTCTTCAGAGAGGCGGACTTTGTGAAGTTCGCTAAGAGCCTCCCGCTTCGTAGTGAGGCTGAGCAGGTGACTCGCTCTATCGAGGAGCAGACAAAGGCCTTCCACTTAGCGTGGCTCGAAGAGCAAGCTAAGCAGGAAGCCGAGAGAAAGGAGGTGGCCGAATGACCTTCCTTCATCCTCAGCTGCTGTGGCTCTTACTTCTGCTCCCAGCACTCCTCATCATCTATATCGTATGGCGTCGTCGTCAGCAGGCCTCGCTCCGTGTGCCTTCGCTTCTCTTCATTAGCGGTGTACGTGGCGGCCTTCGTGTCTACCTGCGTCACGTGCTCTTTGCCCTGCGTCTCCTTGCCTTGGGCTTGATCATCGTAGCCTTGGCACGCCCTCAGAGCTCCTCTTCATGGAGCGAGGATCGTGTCGAGGGGATCGATATCATGCTCACCATGGATATCTCGACGAGTATGCTGGCGATGGACTTCCAGCCCAACCGCGTCGAGGCTGCCAAGGAGGTGGCTATGCGCTTCATCGCCAATCGCCCGAATGATAATATTGGCCTCGTCGTCTTCGCTGGAGAGAGCTTCACGGCTTGTCCGCTGACGCAAGACCATGCGACCCTCATTAATCGCCTTCGGGAGATGACGACGGGTATTATCGCTGACCAGACGGCTATCGGCTCGGGGCTTGCTACGGCTATCAGCCGCCTCAAGGATAGCAAGACCAAAAGTAAGGTCATCATCCTGCTGACGGATGGTGCCAACAATACGGGGAATATCTCTCCCAAGATGGCGGCTGATCTGGCGAAGACCTTCGGTATATCGATCTACACGATCGGTGTAGGCTCGGGGGCTGGTGAGGCACCTTATCCCATACAGACCCCGCTCGGTACGGTCGTGCGCAATATGCCTGTCGACCTCGATGAGCCCACGATGCAGCAGATAGCTGACGTCTCTGGTGGAGCTTACTTCCGTGCTACGGACAATGAGTCGCTTGCTGCGATCTACAAGAAGATCGACCAGCTGGAGAAGACCAAGCTCTCAACGCGGAACTATCATACGACCTACGAGGAGTTCTTCATCTTCGTCCTCGCTGCAGCCTTCCTCCTTCTCCTGGAGTACCTCCTGCGCTCAACGATCCTACGCACCAATCCGTAAGACGATGAACATCCATTTCCATTCACCCGAATACCTATACCTGCTCTTTGCGCTCCTGCCGCTCTTGGCTCTATCGCTCTTCGCCTATTGGCGACGTCGTCTGATGTTCAAGCGCTTTGCCGACAAGGAGCTGGGGCAAGCCCTTGCACCTCTGGCTTCGGGGAAGAAGTACGTATTACGTGACCTCTTGCTCCTCATAGCAGGAGCACTCATGATCGTCGTCTTGGCTCGCCCACAGCTGGCGGGTAGTAGCGACCAGGGGACGGACGATAAGGGTATCGAAGCGATGATCTGCCTCGATATCTCGAACTCCATGCTTTGTCAGGACGTCGCTCCTAGCCGACTAGACTTTGCTAAGCGCTCCATCTCCCGCCTCTTGGAGAATATGCGCTCGGACCGCGTGGGACTGATCGTCTTTGCTGGGAGTGCCTTTGTTCAGCTCCCGATCACTACGGACATCGCTACGGCTCAGGACTTCCTCTCCGATATTTCGCCCGATATGCTCTCGGACCAAGGGACGGCTATTGGTCAAGCTATCATGCTTGCTCGTCAGTCCTTCTCCGACCGCAAGGATCTGGGGAAAGCGATCATCGTCCTGACGGATGGTGAGGACTTCGAGGACAATGCCACCGAGGCTGCGAAGGATGCTGCGAAGGCTGGTATCCATATCAATGTCGTAGGTATTGGTACCGACAAGGGTGGTCCTATCCCCACATCAGAAGGTAACCTCACCGATGACTCGGGGAATATGGTCGTCACCCGCTTCAACCCCGAGATGTGTCAGCAGATCGCTGACGCTGGTGCGGGTATCTTCGTCTCCTCGACCTCACAGTCTACCGTCGTCAAGGAGGTAGAGAAGCAGCTGGAGGAGCTCCCTCGCGCTTCGATCACCTCACGATCGGGCAATGGTGCCGCAGAGGCCTTCGAGCCTTGGCTCTGGGCAGCGCTGGTGCTGCTCGTCGTCGAGTTCTTCATCATGGGACGCAAGAATAAGTTCCTCATCCGTCATAATATCTTCGGTCATGAGAAGTAAGATTGCCATCCTCTATCTTGTCCTCTTTGCGCTGGGCGGCTCTTCGCTCTATGCTCAGGGGCTCAAGTCCTATATACGCCGCGCCAATAAGCTCTATCAAGCCAAGGACTATGCGGGAGCTACACAGGAGTACCGCCGTGCCTTGCTCCGTGACAGCCTCTCAGGTAAGGCGAACTTCGGTATATCAGCAGCTGCCTACGGGCAGGGACGCTATGACGAAGCTAAGGACTATCTGGAGCGTGCTGCTCAAGACCCTCGCCTCACGCCACGGCAGCAGGCTGGAGTCCTGCACAACCTCGGTAATGTGGCGATGCAGAAGAAGGACTATCAGAGTGCCGTCCAGTCCTATGAGGAAGCCTTGATCCGCAATCCCGAGGACGATAATACGCGCTACAACCTTGCCCTGGCGCAGAAGCTCCTGCAGCAGCAGAACAAGAATAATAAATCGCAGAGCCAACAGGGCCAAGATCAGAATAAGGATAAGGACAGGGATAAGCAGAAGCAAGATCCCAAGAAGGACCAGCAGAAGGATCAGAATAAGCCTGACCAGAAGCCTCAGCAGGGGAAGGATAAGCAGGGCCAGCCCAATGAGCAGCGCTCCGGCGAGCTCTCGAAGGAGCAGGCTGAGCAGATCCTTCGCTCCTTCCGCACCGATGACGATAAGACGCGTCGTCGTGTAGAGCAGGAGCAGCGTCAGCAGCAGAATAGTAGTAATAAGAATAAGAAGAGATGGTAATCTCGATGAAGTCAGTAGCCTTCGTAGGGCGCAGCCTTGCCCTATTCCTCTGCCTCCTCCTCTTACCGCTTGGTCTTAGGGCTCAGGTGGTACGTGTCGAGGTGCCGCAGACTGTAGTCCAGGGAGCATCGTTCCAGCTCAGCTATACTTACTCAGGTAGTGAGGACTTCGAGCGTGTCACGGAGCCTAAGGTCGCAGGCCTGCAGGTCCTCTATGGCCCCGCTCGCCAGCAGATGAGTAGCTTCCAGAGTGTCAATGGACGCAATAGCTCGACCTCCTCGGTGAGCCTCACCTACACCCTCATGGCAGAGCGTACGGGGAGCATCACGATCCCAGCGGCTACGGCTACTATCGGTGGTAAGCGTGTCAATGTCCATGGTGCTACGGTGCGCGTCCTCCCTCCCGATAAGAATGCTCCAGCAGGTCGCTCTCAGTCTGGTGGGGCTACTACTACGGGTAGCTACTTCTTCCGCGCTCTCCCTGGGGCTACCGTTGTCTATGAGAAGCAGGCCTTCCCCATACGCTACAAGCTCTATGCGACGACGGAGTTTGATATCAACTCCTTCGAAGCTCCCCAATATGATGGCTTCCTCTCCGAGAAGCAAGCCGATGATGGTCGTCGTCAGCTCCAGCTCGAGACCTACCAAGGGCGCAACTACCGTACGGTAGATATCCTTAGTGAGGTGCTCTTCCCTCAGCGAAGTGGTACGCTCACCATCCCCTCATCTAAGATCGGCATCCGTGTCCCTGTGCCTCAGGCCAGTGACGATCCCTTCTTTGGCTCAGCGGTACTCGCTGACCGCACGGTGGAGTCAGCACCTGTGACCATTCAGGTACGCCCACTCCCCACGGAGGGGCAGCCCAAGGATTTCTCTGGTGCCGTCGGCTCCTTCCGCATGCGTGCCGAGCTGCTCACGAAGACCCCCAAGACGAATGAGTCAGTGACGATTCGCCTGACTCTCGAGGGTACGGGCAACCTCAAGCAGGTCACCAGCCCTGCTATAGCCTTCCCTCAAGACTTCGAGGTCTATGATCCGAAGGAGACGTATGAGGAGAAGGTCTCCGCTACCGAGGTCTATGGTAAGAAGATCATCGAATACTTTGCTATCCCTCGTCGTACCGGCTCGGTGACGATCCCTGCACTGACCTTCTCATACTTCGACCCGAAGCTGGGACGCTATGAGACGCTCCGCTCACAGACCTTCTCGCTGAATGTGGCTCAAGGCCCTGAGACTGCGTCGGATGATCGCGGTAGCCTCCGCCAGCAGGAGCAGCTCCTGCGTCAGCTCCATGACACCGAAGGGGTCTCCGCTCCTAAGGGTCTTCGCTGGGCGACGAGCTGGAGCTATCTTCTGCTCTTCCCCCTCATCGCACTCCTTGGCTTCATCGCCTACCTCGTCATCGCTCGCCAGCGTGGTCTGCGAGCCGATAGCCTTGGCTACAAGGCCTCGCGTGCCAGCTCTGTGGCTACTAAGCGCCTGCGCACGGCTCATAAGCTCCTCAAGGCGGGTAAGCGTGATGCCTTCTACGAAGAGGCGCTACGTGCACTCTGGGGCTATCTCGGAGATAAGCTCCGTCTGCCTGTCTCGGAGCTAAGCCGAAGCTCGGTCTCTGAGATCCTGCGCACTCGTGGGCTCGATGAGGAGACGATCACGCGCCTCACACAGGTCATCGATGAAGTAGAGTTCGCCCGCTATGCCCCCGCCAAGGAAGGGGATATGCAGGCTCTGTATGATACAGCAGCTGAGGTCATCGGCGCTATTGATAGTCACAAGCTTTAGCCCCCTTACTATGCGTACGATATTTCTTTCCCTACTTTGCTTGATCTCGACGCTCCATCTCGGGGCTACCGAGAAGGCGGAGATCTCTGTCGATAGTCTCTTCGCATCGGGGCGCTACCGTGAGGCAGCTGCCGCTCTCGAGGCGGAGATCAAGACCTCTGGCGAGAGCTCCACACGCTATGCCAATCTCGGTAACTGCTACTATTTACTGGGTGACCTCGGGCATGCTGTGCTGAGCTATGAGCGTGCTACGCTCTTAGATCCCCGTGATAAGGCGATTGCTGATGCACGTGCTGTCCTCATTAAGAAGACCATAGATAAGCTCCCCGATGCGGAGAGCTGGTTCACACTTACGGGAGCTAAGCTCGCCTATGCGCTGCCACTCACCGCACTCCTCCCGCTTGCCCTTGTGCTCTTTGCCCTGGCTATCGGCTCTTGCGTAGCCTTTGCTCTGGGGCGCACACGCCGTGGTAAGCGTATCGCCTTCTATACGGCGCTGGGGAGCTTCGTCCTGACGGCCTTTGTCGGGGCGCTGATCCTGCACTGGGTGTATGCTGAGCGCTCAGCTCGAGAGAAGGCTGTCATCACGCAGCCCGAGGTGAATGTCTACTCCTCCCCCAGTGGGAAGGGGACGGTCAAGACCCAGCTGCATGAGGGTACGCGCCTTCGTCTGGTCGATAAGTCTGTAGGCGAATACCAGCAGTTCTCACTGGGTGATGGTACAGAGGGCTGGATCGCCTCGAGTGCTATTGAGCCTATTGTAGCTCCCAAGTAAATATCCCATGACGCCTCCCTTCCTGCCGGGCGAGGTTGCCCTACTGCGCGCTATCAATGGAGCGCATTCGCCCTTCTGGGATGCAGCGATGTTCCTCATCTCCAACGTAGGGGCGTGGACCTTCCCTGCGATAGCTCTCCTGATCTTCCTCTTCTATCGCCGTCCGAAGAGCGAGGCTATCCTCCTTCTACTGATGGTGGGGCTGTGTGCGGCGGTGGGAGATGTCCTAAGCTCGACGCTGGCGAAGCCCTTCTTTGAGCGTCTGCGTCCCACGCATACGCCTTGGCTTCAGGAGAGCCTGCACTATGTCTATGGCTACCACGGGAAGCTCTATGGCTTCTTCTCTGGGCACTCGGCGAACTATACCGCAGTGGCTACCTTCCTCTGCTTGACCTTCAGAGACCGACGCTTCACGGTGGTACTCTCGCTCCTGGTCGCCTGGGTCGTCTACAGCCGTATGTATATCGGTGCGCACTTCCTCTCCGACTGCCTTGTGGGTATCCTCGTAGGCCTTGCCGTGGGCTATGGTGTCTATCGTCTGTACCTTTATATCCGAGGGCGAGCCCTTGCCACGGGCTACCGTGCCCCGCAGGAGGTCTATCACGACGGGATGCTTGCTCTGGTCTGTGCGCTCTGGGTTTCTATCCCCGTCATGCTGATGATGGCAGTACAAGTCACGCGTATCCTACGTATGGTCGGAGTGTTGTAGCTCACGCCTTCCTATACCTTATATACAGCACCGCCCCATGATGCAGATGGCATCATGGGGCGGTGCTGTATATACATGGGGGGGAGCTTATAGCTTACGGATGAGGCTCAGCCCGTCACGTAGGGGGAGGATGAGGTTCTCGACACGGGGGTCGCGCTGCACGTGATCGTTGAAGGCGAGGATCGTCTGCGTCTGCTGGTCGGTGGGAGTTGGCTCCTCGATGACCTTACCATCCCAGAGGGTATTGTCTGCTAAGATGAGGGCGCCCGAGGGGAGGTGGGGGAGGATGAGCTCATAGTAATCGATGTACTCGCGCTTATTGGCGTCGATATACACGAGGTCGAAGCTGTGCTTCTCTAAGAGCTCGGGGAGGATGGTGAGCGCATCTCCGAGGTAGAGGTGGACGCGGTGGGCGTAGGGCGTCCCGTCGAGGAACTCGTGGATGAAGTCCTCCATCTCATCATCTGACTCGATGGTATGGACCTCGCCCCCTTCGCCGAGGGCCTCGGCCAGGCAGTGTGCAGCATAGCCTGTGAAGGTGCCAAGCTCAAGGACTTTTTGGACTCCCGAGATACGGCAGAGCATCTGAAGGAGGTTGCCCTGCAGGTGTCCAGAGAGCATACGAGCACGCAGGAGACGCACATGAGCCTCTCTCCAAAGTCGCTGGCGGTAGGGACTCTCAGGGGTCGTGTGACTTAGGATGTACTCCTCGAGTCGCTCGCTGTCGATGCTCATTCGCTGACTGCTGTTTCTGGCTCAGGCATCCCGAGGATCTCGCGGATACGGCTGGCGACTTGCTCCATCTGCCACATAGGCGTGGAGGTCGCCCCACAGATACCGATGCTCTGTGGTAGGGGCTGGAGCATCTCGGGCTGGATCTCATCGGGAGAGGAGACGAAGATACTTCGCTCGTTGCCCTTCTGGCAGTAGCTGAAGAGCACCTTGCCGTTGGAGCTCTTGCCGCCTGCGACGAAGAACGTCAGCTCATGCTGGGAGGAGAACTCCTGGATGTGGGGCATGCGGTTGGATACCTGACGGCAGATCGAGTCCTGGAAGTCAAAGCGGGCATCACCGATCATACGGCTACGGAGCGTGTCGATAAGCTCGTGGAAGCCCGTCAGTGACTGGGTCGTCTGCGAGAAGAGTGCGATGGGGCGGGTGAAGTCAATCTGCTCGATATCCTCGGGGCTCTGCACGATGATGGCCTTCCCATCGGTCTGGCCGACGAGACCATTGACCTCGGCATGGCCCTTCTTCCCATAGATCACGATCTGACCACCCACGGGATCCAGCTCGGCGAACTTGCGACGAACCTTCTTCTGCAGGGCGAGCACGACGGGGCAAGTAGCATCGACGAGCTCGATATTACGATCACGAGCGAGCTGATAGATGGCGGGTGCTTCCCCGTGGGCACGGAAGAGCACGCGCTTTCCCTCGAGCTTCTTGAAGGCCTCGTAGTCGATCGTCTGCATGCCCTTGGCCTGCAGGCGGTCTACCTCCTGGTTGTTGTGTACGATGTCGCCGAGGCAGTAGAGCTCTTTGTCATCTTTCTTCAGCTCTTCTTCGGCGTGCTTGACAGCATTGATGACGCCGAAGCAGAAGCCCGACTGTTGGTCTATTTCGATCTTGGGATACATGCGTGGGGATAAGGAGTGGGGGAGAGGAAGGCTCGACTACGCCTTGGCGAGAGCTTCCTCGAAGTAGGAGCGCAGGAGGGCATCCTGCTCATCGTGGGTCAGGTGGGAGTTGTCGAGGACGCGGGCATCCTCAGCTTGGCGCAGGGGAGCTACCTCACGGTGCGTGTCGATGTAGTCACGCTGACGAAGGTTCTCCAGCACCTCCTCAAGGGTAATCTTGCTGTCGCCCTTGCCGCGAAGCTCGGCAAGGCGGCGCTCTGCGCGGATGACAGGGTCAGCCGTGACGAAGACCTTGAGCTCTGCCTGGGGGAAGACAGCGGTGCCGATGTCTCGGCCGTCCATGACGATACCGCCCTCAGCGCCGAAGGTCTGCTGCTGGGCCGTGAGGAACTCACGTACGAAGCCCAGTGCGGCGATGGGGCTGACGAAGGAGGCGACCTCCATCGTGCGGATTTCCTTCTCGACGTTTTCACCGTTGAGGTAGAGCTCGGGTGTAGCACCTTCGTGGCTTTGGCGGAAGCTCAGGGAGACCTCGCTCAGGGCTTCGCGAAGCTCAGCCTCCTGGATCTTTCCCTCACGGATGAAGCCGCGTCTGAGGGCGAAGAGGGTGACGCCTCGGTACATTGCTCCCGTGTCGACGTAGATATAGTCGATTGCACGCGCGAGTGTACGTGCCATAGAGCTCTTGCCACATGAGCTGTAGCCGTCGATGGCCACGATGATCTTCTTTGTCATGGGTGTTGTCTTACCGTTCGTTTATCGTTTGTGGGGTATACACCCCCTTATCCCAACACGGGGTAGGGGATGAAGGTTTTGTCTGCTATAGGGAATAGCTTGGGGAAAGTCCTTCCGGCGGTCGCACCGCTATATATATAATATGGTATAGGGTGCGCAGCCTATCTACCTCACGATGGAGGCGGTCGCAAAGATATGGAATTGCCTGCACTTATGATTGCCTGCACTTATGGGATATCATCAGTAGCTCTATCTGTGTCTAAGTGGCTGATGATCAATGTGGATTTTCGCACGAACTTCCTCTTTTGAGAGTTGCTGAAAGGGGGACTGCTTCGTAAGCGGAGGCGTGAAGCTGTTGGGGGCAAGGCTCGGTGCAATAGTCGTTCGCACTCAGTCCTATAGTGGTTCGATGTACGAACGAATAGTGGTTTGTATACGAAACGAATAGTGGTTTGACCCCCATACCAATAGTCATCCGCATGCAGACCAGTAGTCGTTTGCGAATCGACTTCTTCAGCTTCGTCCACGAACTACTATCATCATGGAGTCGAATAGCTCAAGGGCAGAGCGAGCGGTGAATATGCCCTATAATATCAGCTTTTCCGAGGAGGCAAAATGAATCAGTACTGGTCGGCGAGGCGACCAGTACTGGTCACTAATTGCTACTCGTACTGGTCACACATCGAAGCAGTACTGGTCGGAGTAGTGACCAGTACTGGTTGATTTTTTGCCTTAGTAAAGCCTTGATTATGACACACTCCAGAGAGGTGCTAACTACCCCTATTTCTCCGCGCTCCTACCCCTACTCAAATGCCTTACTTACAAGCAAAAAGAGAGAATACTTATGCTTAGAAAATTCTATAATAGGAATGAATAAGTATTTTTTATAAGTTTGAATCGAAATACATCGTCCGAATACCACGATGCACCTCGAGCGAGAGGTGCATCACCCGCTCCCACCATGAAGACGCTTTCGGGAGCGAGCACCGTGCCACCGCAGCCGAGTGGCATGTAGACATACCACTAGTCAAATTCACAAATCCCAAGTGTATGAAACAAACATTCATCCTTAGGTCTCTCTGGGTCGGTTGGCTACTGATCCTGGCGATCTACCTAGCCCCACAGCTTATGGCACAGGGGCTGACCATCCGCGGCACCGTAGTGGATACCAAAGATGAGCCCATCATTGGAGCCACAGTCGTCGTGAAGAAAAATCCCAAGCAAGGGACTATGACGGACGCCAAGGGCGCCTTCACCCTGTCGGGAGTACAGCGTGATGCCATCCTCCGTGTGAGCTATCTGGGCTACGAAGCTCGTGAGGTAGCCGTAGCAGGGCAGACGCAGATCAAGATTACCCTCAAGGAAGACGCACAGCAGCTCAGTGATGTCGTCGTCGTGGGCTATGGCACGCAGAAGAAAGTTAACCTATCTGGTTCTGTGACCGCTCTTGACCTGAAGCAGGTACAAGCTCGCCCCATTCAGAACCTCAGTAATGGTCTGCAAGGCCTCGTCCCAGGTCTGACCGTCACCGCTACCAACGGTGCTCCAGGTCTCGACGGCGGTAAGCTCCGCATCCGTGGTACGGGTACTCTGAACAACGCAAACCCCTACATCCTCATCGACGGTCTCGAGTCTGGGACGCTCAATATGCTTGACCCAAGCGATATCGAGAGCATCTCGGTTCTGAAGGATGCTGCCTCAGCTGCTATCTACGGCTCGAAGGCTGCTAACGGGGTCATCCTCATCACCACCAAGCGCGGTAAGTCTGGTAAGGCTCGCGTCAGCTACAACGGTAGCGTGGGTATGCAGAGCGCTACGCGCCTGATGGATCGTATGGGTTCCTTCGAGTACGCTACTCTCTACAACAAGGCGATGGTAGCTGCTGGTAAGGTAGCTCGCTTCTCTGACGAGGACCTCAAGAAGTTCCAGGACGGCAGTGATCCCGAGGGGCACCCCGATACCCGCTGGTATGATCTGGCCTTCCGTACGGCTCTCATGCAGCACCACAATGTGAGTGTCAATGGTGGCTCGGAGCAGGTCCGCTATATGGCTTCGCTGGGTTACCTCGGGCAGTCCGGTATCCTCCCCAACGCTAAGCGTAATCAGTTCAACGCTCGTACGAATCTTGACCTCACCCTCAGCCGCCTCATCTCGGCTCGCCTCGGTCTCTCCTACATCAAGAATAAGTACGCAGACCCCAATAATTCCTACGTCTCTGGTGGCTCTGACCAGATCATCCGTCAGCTGAATGTCGTCGCTCCTTGGATCCTCGGCCGTAGCAAGGATGGTAAGAGCTGGGGTACGACGGGTGACGGTAACCCTCTGGCTTGGCTTGACTCAGGTCAGACTATCGACCGTGACAACCACAACATCTCCGCTACTGGGGGTGTCGACTTCCATCTCTTTGATGGCTTTACCCTCACGGCTAACGTAGCTTATGTAGCCAGCCTGCAGCACTACAAGGCCTTCGTCCCCTTCATCAAGTACAACGACCACAAGGTGAGTGCGCCCAACAATCTGGACGAACGCTACTACCTCTGGACGCGTGCAAACTTCGATGCACTGGCTAACTACAGCAAGAGCTTCGGCAAGAACAACTTCAAGGCTCTCCTCGGGTGGCACGCTGAAGACTTCTTCACGCAGTATATGCAGGGCAAGCGTAAGGACTATCCCTCAAACGACCTCACCGACCTGAGCGCTGGCTCCTCCTCTACGCAGGAGAACAATGGTACGACGGCTCAGCTGCGTATGCTCTCTTGGTTCGGTCGTCTGAACTATGACTTCGACGGCAAGTACCTCCTCGAGGCTAACTTCCGTGCTGACGCCTCTTCGCGCTTTGCTCAGGGCTATCGCTGGGGTTACTTCCCCTCCTTCTCTGGTGCATGGCGCCTCTCGAAGGAAGAGTTCATGAAGCCTCTCTATCCCGTACTGAGCGACCTGAAGGTCCGTGCTTCGTGGGGTCTCCTCGGTAATCAGGAAGCTCTCAATGACTACTATCCTGCGCTTAACACCTACAACATCGGTGCGACCTATCCCTTCGATGGCGCACTTACCTCAGGCTATGCACAGACCGACCTCAAGCTGAACAACATCAGCTGGGAGAAGAGCCGCAACGTCGGTGTAGGTCTGGACTTCGGCTTCTTCGCTGGACAGCTGACTGGGTCAGTAGACTTCTACGCTCGTAAGACGACCGATATCCTGATGAAGGTTGACGTCCCCTCTGAGTTCCCTCTCAATCCCTACCACGCTAATGTCGGAGCGATGGAGAACAAGGGTGTCGAAATCGCACTGAACTACAAGACGCACTTCGGTGACTGGACGCTCGGCGTAGGCGGTAACTTCACCTACAACAAGAATAAGATCCTCAACCTCGGTGCTAACGAGTACATGGACTATGGTGCTATCCGTAATGCCGTCGGTCACTCCTACGACACCTACTACATCTACAAGGCTGACGGGCTCTTCCAGTCCAAGGAAGAAGCTGATGCCTTCGTAGCTAAGTATGGTACGCCCTTCGGATCTCGCCCTCAGGCTGGTGATATCCGCTATGTGGACGTCGATGGTGACGGGAAGATCAATGGTAAGGACCGCATCTTCGCAAACTCCGTAGACCCCGCCTATACGTTCGCTATGAACTTCAACCTGGGCTGGCGTGCCTTCGACCTCTCAGCTATGTTCAGCGGTGTTGCAGCTGCCTCTCGCCTCTACAGCTCTGAGGTCTTCGGTGCCTTCGGTGGGGATACGGGTCACCCCTCTACTGAGTGGCGTGATGCCTGGAGCGCAGACAAGCCCTCGGGCAAGATGCCTCGCATCTACCTCGCTGGTCAGGCTAACCACAACGAAGCAAGCTCGACCTTCTGGCTACAGGACACGCATTACGTGCGTCTGAAGAACCTCCAGCTGGGTTACACCCTGCCTAAGAGCCTTCTGAAGAACCTCGGTGTCTCTTCCCTGCGTGTCTACTACTCTGGTGAGAACCTCTTCACGCTGGACAACATGCGCGGTAACATCGACCCTGAGGCTACGAGCCAGCGTCTCTCCTCTTACCCCCTGCTGCGTACGCACTCTTTCGGGCTGAACGTATCCTTCTAATGTGACTACGATAATGAACAACCTATATAAGTACCTGCTGGCTGGCCTCCTGACGGCTGGTAGTGTCTCCTGCTCGGGCTTCCTCGATACAGCCCCCCGCAACCAGCTCTCTCAGAAGACCGCTTGGAAGACTCCCGAAGACGCTGAGAAGTTCCTCGTCGGCTGCTATGATGGCTGGGAGAGTGGTGGTACGATCCTCTACATGGACTGCCTCTCTGACTTTGGCTTTAGCTTCCACGCTCACGAAGGCTTCCGCTCTATCGGCAACGGGACGATGAGCCCCACCAGCCCAGGTGCCTCCTTCTATGGCTATGGTACTATCGGCCGCTGTAACCTCCTCCTCAAGCAGATCGAAGAGATCCCCAACATGCCTGAGGCGCAGAAGAAGCGCATCATCGCTGAGGCTAAGGTGATCCGTGCCTATCAGTACTTCACGATGAACTTCCTCTATGGTGGTGTGCCCATCATCGAGCTCCCTCAGAATGCTGACGAAGCTCGTCTGCCTCGTAAGACCGAGGCTGAGGTGCGTGCTTACATCGCTAAGGATCTGGATGAAGCGATCCCCGATCTCGAGGCTAATGTCACGCGTGGTCGCTTAGGCAAGGGTGCTGCTCTGGCTATCCGTATGCGCGAAGCGCTCTACTATGGTGACTGGGAGGTCGCTAAGGCGAAGGCTAAGGAGATCATCGATCTCAACGTCTACAGCCTCGAGCCCAGCTACCAGAAGCTCTTCACCATCGCGGGTCAAGGCTCTGCTGAGATCATCGCTGCTGTGCAGTATCTCGAGACGGTAAAGCCTCACTATACCTCTATCGGTTCGATGCTCAATAACTCTGTCGGGGGCTGGTCTTCGATGGTGCCAACGGCTAACCTCATCAATCTCTATGAGATGAAGACTGGGTTGACGACGGATGAGTCGGGCTCAGGCTACGATGCTACACATCCCTTCAAGGACCGTGACCCTCGTATGGCTATGACCGTCTGCTACCCCGGTGCTAACTACATCACGCCCGAGGGAAAGACCGCGATCTACAACACCCTCGACCAGACCCTACCCGGTGGGAAGAAGAACGAGGACTATCCCGAGAGCGCGAACAACAGCTCTAAGACAGGACTCACTTGGAATAAGTACACCGCTCCTGCTAATCAGTATGCCGACGTGTGGTCTACGAATGCCAGCCCGATCGTCTTCCGCTATGCTGAGGTCCTCCTCTCATATGCAGAAGCTGAGAACGAGCTGAATGGTCCTTCGGCTGACGTGTATGCCAAGATCAACCTCGTGCGTCAGCGTGCAGGTATGCCTGCTGTCGATCAGACGAAGTACGGTACGAAGGATAAGCTCCGTGAGCTGATCCGTCGCGAGCGCTCCGTAGAGTTCGCTGGCGAAGGTCTCCGTCGTGCTGACATCCTTCGCTGGAAGGGTACGGACGGCAAGATGATCGCTGAGACGGTACTCAATGGTCCGCTGGAGCGTATGGTCGGTACTGTCGATATGACGGGTACGAATCCTGAGACGCGTGCTACGATCAATCCTTCTGCTCCTGCTGAAGCTAAGCTCGTAGAGAACCGTATCTTCAAGCCTCACTTCCGCTACCTCCCCATCCCTCAGTGGGTCATCGACCGTAACCCCAACTTCGGTAAGAATAACCCCGACTACTAAGCGCACAGCTTAGCTCTATACAGGATAAGCCCCCCAGCTCTCAGTGAGCTGGGGGGCTTGTCTTTATCTGTGTGTGATGACGGCTCTGTAGGGGAGGGTGGTGTGAACCTATATTGGTCGGCGGGCTGACCTATATAGGTTGCTTTCTCGACCAATATAGGTCAGCCCGCCGACCAATATAGGTCTGTATCATCATCACATAGGATCTATCTGCACTCAAGCTGGAGTATAGCGCTTCGTCTGTATAGGCGTAGACCCAGGGCTCTACCGCTATTAATCACTACATTTGTATAATATAAACTTGAAGTATCCATTACTCATCTCAATACAGTGCCTTATGAATGTACTTAAGACGCTTTCTCTCGTAGCGCTGGCAGGCCTCTCGGGGCTTGGCTATGCTGCTGCACAAGAGCCCCAGCGAGTCATCGCCCATCCTGGGGTCAATAACGCTCGCCCTACCGATGCGCGTAGCCTCAAGTGGAAGGTCGCCGTCGGGCGCTTCTCCAACGAGACGCAGTACGGCAAGGGTATCTTCTACGAGCGCGACGATGACCCCATGGCGAAGCAGGCCCTCGATATCCTCATGACGAAGCTCAATGCTTCGGGGAAGTTCATCCTCCTCGAGCGTAGCGACTCGGAGAAGCTGGAGGCAGAGCTCAAGGCTGGGCAGGGGCAGCGTATCGGTGCTGACTACCTCATCCTTGGCTCGATCACCGAGTTCGGCCGCAAGACGACTGGCCGGGATGGTCTCTTCACCTCGGAGAAGAGTCAGACGGTAGAGGCGGGTGTGAGCATCCGTATCGTCGACGTCGCGACGGGACAAGTCATCTATTCGGAGGAAGGTAAGGGGCAGGCTCAGACGACGAGTAAGAGTACGCTGGGCCTTGGCGGTAAGGCTGGCTATGATGCCACCCTCAGCGATAAGGCCATCTCGGGGGCTATCGATCAGCTCGTCGAGAACATCATCAATAAGTGCACCGACAAGCCTTGGCGCACCTACCTCATCAATGCCGATGCCGATGGTATCATCATCGCAGGCGGGGCTGCTCAGGGCATTCGTCCTGGCGATACCTTCACGCTCTACAAGCGTGGCAAGCAAGTGAAGAACCCTCAGACGGGTGTCTCCTTTTCTCTGGCAGGTAAGCCCGTAGCACAGCTGCGCGTAGAGTCCGTCGATGGCGATACGCCCGATACGCAGTACGCTATCGTCAGCGTCGTCTCGGGGAGCTTCGATAAGGGTGCCTTAGATAACTATTATGTACAGCAGTAAGACCGCAGCGATCATGAAGAAGCAACCATTCTACAAGCAGTGGGCCGTCGGTCTACTCTCCCTCCTTGCCCTCCTCTTCGCTGGGACAGCCTGCGGGACGACCTCGTCGATCTCGGGCGGGCTCAATGATGAGTCTTATATCGTCGTAGCCTCCTCGGGTGCCTACGTCGGGAAGAAGGTCTTTGTCTTAGTCGACGACGTCTCCGCTGTGGGGATTGTAGCCGTTCGCCCCGACGCTGTCACGCGTCATGCGAAGCGCATCACCATCACCCCGGGGCGCCATACGGTCATCGTCCGAGATGCCGAGGGGCGCACGCTCTTCTCCAAGGAGATCTTCATCTCCAGCCGAGCCGCGAAGACCATCACCCTGCAGTAAGCGTAGATCCTCTTTTACAACAGATGAAGTTAACTTATACCGTCGCCGCACTTCTGCTCTTTGGGGGACTTCTCCCGAGCTGTGGCTCCTCACCAGCATTATATTCGTGGGGCAACTATGAGCAGACGGCCTATGCCGTCGCACAGAATCCCACCCCCGAGCGCCTTAGGGCTCTCGGCATGGTCTACGAGAAGCTCATCACTCAGCCCGAAGGCCTGCGCAAGATGCCTCCTCCAGGGCTCTGTGCTGAGTACGGCTACCTCTTAGCTAAGCAAGGCGATACCGAGCGAGGTGTGAAGCTCCTCGAGAAGGAAGCTGAGTTGTACCCCGAGAGTGCCGTCTTCGTCCGTCGTCTCATCAAGCAGCTGAAGAAATGAAGATCCGACTACACCGAGCCTTCATGGCCGTAGGGGCATTTGCCTCGCTGGTACTCCTCTCCTCCTGTGGACTTCTGGGTGAGCAGACGCAGCGCCGTGAGGACGCCTATGCTACGCTCTACAGGGAGAATCCCCGCTCCATCGTCATCATGCCCACGATCAACGAGACCAATCAGGTCGAGCTGAAGGATAACTTCTACGCCACGCTGCTCAAGCCGCTGGCTGAGCGTGGCTACTACGTCTTCTCACCCTTCCTTGCGAAGGAGCTGATGGAGCAGGAGAGTGCCGCCAATGCCGAGGACTTCATCCAGGGGAATGTCGCTCCCTTCTACCGTGTCTTCGGCGCGGATGCTGTCCTCTTCACCATCATCCATCGCTGGGAGAAGGTCGCCCTGCGCTCGAAGATCGAGATCGATGTCGAGTACCTCCTGCGCTCTACGAAGACGGGCGATATGCTCTTCTCCCGCCGCTTCGAGGGCGCCGTGGATCTGAGTCAAGACAAAGGAGGGCGTGGCATCCTGAGTACCTTTGTTGATATCCTCGTAGGGGCGATCTCGACAACCATGACAGATAAGGTCGTGGCTGCTCGTCTGGCTAACCGCGATGCGCTGGAGAGCCTCCCTGCGGGTGCTTACCACCCCCGCTATCTCAAGGATAAGCGCGACCAAGTCGGCCCCACGCACGTCACAGGGCGTAACCTCAAGTAGCGTGTACCATGGGCTCCACGGTACACCTCCTAGTCATTGACAACCGCGACTCCTTCGTCTATAATGTAGTGGAGCTTCTGCGCTCACTCCCCGAGCTCACCTTCGAGGTTATTTCCGAGGGTGAGCTCGAGCTCTCTTCGCTTCCCGAGCACGATGGGCTCATTCTCTCCCCTGGGCCAGGCGTGCCAAGTGAGTTCCCCCGTATGCAGGCCCTCATCCGTGCCGAAGCGGGAGTAAAGCCGATCTTGGGTATCTGCCTCGGGCATCAGGCACTCGCCGAGCACTACGGCGCTACGCTGGTGCAGCTCCCTGCGCCTCGCCACGGGCATGCCTCCGCACTTGTTGTAAGAGACTCTGCGGATAGTCTCGTTGGCGCTATCCCCACGGGAAGTCTCGTCGGGCGCTACCACAGCTGGGCGGTCGACGAAGCGAGCCTCCCGACCTGCCTTGTCCCGACGGCTTATTGCGCCGATGCGGGTGAAGGCCGTGTGCTGATGGCGATGCGCCACCGCACGGAGCCCGTGTGGTCGGTGCAGTTCCATCCCGAGAGCATGATCAGCGAGCACGGACGTGCCTACCTCTTGGCCTTCGCCACAGCCGTCCGTGCTTGGCGCCGATAGCCCTTCCCATCCATCTACATCCCTTAGCCTATGTACTTCAGAGATATTGTCGGTCACGATAGCCTCAAGGCGCAGCTTCTCACGACGGCTCGTCAGGGGCTCGTCCCTCATGCCCAGCTCTTCACGGGGCGCGATGGCGAGGGCGCTCTGGGCTTGGCTTACGCCTATGCCCGCTACCTCAACTGCACCGATCGCGGGGAATGGGATGCCTGCGGGCATTGCCCCTCCTGCCGTCGCTATGACGAAGTGGGGGATCCTGACCTCTTCTTCCTCTATCCCATCGTCAACGCTTCGGGGAAGAACCTCTGCGAAGACCATATCGAGGACTGGCGACGCTTCATACAGCAGGGCCCCTATACCTATTATGATGAATGGCTGGGACTCCTCGGAGGCGATGGGAAGAAGGCCTCGATCTTCGCCCGCGAAGGTGAGCCCCTGCAGCGCATGATGGGCTATCAGACCTCGGGGCGTGGCTACCGCATCCTTATCATCTGGCTACCTGAGCGCATGCAGGAGGCGCTGGGCAACAAGCTCCTCAAGCTCGTCGAAGAGCCACCCGAGCGCACCATCATCCTCATGGTCACGATGGATGAGCCGTCCGTCCTTCAGACGCTGCGCAGTCGCATGCAGACCCTTCGCCTTCGCCCCCTCACAGAGCCTGAGATCGAGACAGCACTACGGGCGACCCCGACGGACTATGCCGAGGCGGATGCCCTCTACGCTGCCCACCTCTCGGAGGGCAACTACCGCAAGGCGCTCGATCTCTACGAAGGGCGTGCCGCTGAGCTGGGCGAGGAATACGCCCTTCTGCAGCGCATCCTCCGCGCGACGGTCAATGCGCAGCCCCGCGAGATGAAGCTCCTCGCCGAAGACCTTGCGGCACTGTCAAAGGAAGAGCAAGCGAGCCTCCTGGAGTATCTGGCGCGCATGTTCAGAGAGTTCTACCTCTACAATCTCTCCCTCCCCGACATCAATTACCTCACGAGTCGGGAGGAAGGTATCGCCCGCTACCTGCGCTCCTGCATCACGGGGCGCAACGTCCGCCAGGTCGAGGCCGAGATCGATGAAGCCGCCCGCCACTTAGCGCAGAATGTGCAGGCGAAGATGGTCTTCTTCGACCTCATTCTGCGCCTCACTTCGACCCTCGCTCCGAGCTACAAGCAGGCGGGGGTAAGGTAGTTTTTGTGCCTTCTCCCTAATTGCTTATTGTGTAGGGGGATAAGCCTCCTTCCGCAGAGGGCGAAATTTCCTTGCGCACGAAAATATTTTTTTGTGCGCACAGAAATTTCCCTGCGTGCGCACGGTAATTTTTCGCCCTACGGACAGCGTGTGAGATACCCCGCCTTCGAGCGATAATTATGCCCTTTCGCGGGTGGAGTGTAGAAGGATCGAAATCGTCCTCCCACAGTTGGAGCTCGGAGTTTTTAGCTCATAGACCCTTCCTTGAGCATCGGTTATATCATCTGCAATTCTGCTAAGGAATATCCCCATAGCACTTTAGAAATATGACTCTTGGCGCGTGATCCCAGGGCTATTCTACATACTCTTATTACCTTTGCTATAGACATTAATCTCAAAAAAGAACACGCTCCATGAGACAACGCGAAGCAAAGCCCGAAGCCATCCTCCAACTGGAGCAAGAGTTAGGCATTGAACTCACCCTTGCACCTGCTAGTGCTTCCGATTCAAAAACCTATATATGCGATCATGAAGGTGATGTTATTGAAT
>ERZ773203.214-NODE-214-length-31457-cov-3.352143_pt1 | contig 31457 bp, 45 predicted proteins | sample MGYA00580529_ERZ773203 | MGnify/ENA primary metagenome ERZ773203 (study PRJEB29015, sample SAMEA2738176) | human oral metagenome | biome: human oral; feature: human-associated habitat; material: saliva | place: China | collected 2177 ... | reverse complement strand
CTTTAAGAGCCGTTAAAACGTCGACCTCTAGGCTTGCAAAACAATAATTCATTTTATTAACGGCGTCATTTATGATTGTGTCTACCTCGATAACTGAACGACCACTGCATTTCGCAAATTCACCAGCATCAAGGCTTCTCTCCACTAACTCTTTATTATCATCGTCAATAGTTATTTGCTCAATGGTTCGTGTTACATCAAATCCTATCATAACTTCTGTAATCTCATTTTTCATTTAACGCTCCATTCATTTGTTAACAATAGTTACATTAAGTTCTGATGCGTTGCCAACCTCAACACCATCTAGGATGCTTGACGCAATAGCTTCGCTTATCAGCTGTGTAAACGCTTCTTGTGCATAACCGCGTGTGAATTCTGTGTCGCAGTCGCTTGCGCAATCTGCTTCAATCAGAACACCCATTGTACATACGCATCCTACTTCTCCAATTGGGTTAAGAGTCACGGTTGCGCAATTCTTGTGAACGTCACCAGCCTTTGAATCATTTAATACCAAGCCTTCAGCAATGGCACGACCAACGTTAGATGCTAGGTAATTATTTACTTTGTAAATTGACGTTTCAATATCGTCGATTGCATCTGCCCAATTTTGTAAGAACTTAATTTTTCCACCGTCGTATACGCTGGCGATTTCCGCAAATGATGCAGGCTTTCCTATATCAAGTTCTTCGATGCGCTCGAAGTCAACTGTTCCGATAGAGCGTTTAAGTTCTATAGTTTCAACTGCTTGAATCTTATAGTTCATATTAAAATCCATCATAACGAGTAATCATTTCTCCACATGTCGCGCCAGCAACGTATGTTTTGATTTAAAGGTCGCAGACGTCGTTATACCAATACGCATTAAAATCACCCTTTCAATTTCTTTCAAATCAATGAATATCTATAAATGTGTTAATGTGAATCAGCTCATCGGCAATGCCAGACAAGCCATCACTGTGGCGCTCTTGAAGTAGTTTCTCCATCTCGGCACTCAGTTCGCTCTTTTGCAAACGCGGACTCGTACCATCGAACTCGATATCAACGTCCGCAAATACTCTCGCAACCCCGTCTGGCGTAACAATGATATTACTAGTATACGAAGTTTTAGTTACGTCGAAGGTGCATGAGTCGAACATATGTTCGATAATATTTTTAGTGTGTGCAATCAAAGCGTCTAGGTACTTATCTAAGTCGCGTTCAGCTTGTGCGTGTGCGTCGCTTACGCTCCAAAGGTCTCTACTAAACTGATAAATATAATCGTCTAAGTCAATACGCGTGTTTATATAACGACTATTTCGGTCTGCCAGTTTAGTTTTGTCAAACACTAAATACACGTTCATTGTAACGTGACCGTTAGCTCCTTCGTTCATTGTCTGTTCCTCCAATCTTTAATATGTACACACATCTTCAAGAAATGCACTTGAACCCGTGTGAACTTCAAACCTACTAAGCTCGTCGTTAATCGTCTTGCATACCCTAATAAGTAGTTCATGTTTATCTTCGGCATTCAATTCTTCTGGAGTCTCGACCGCAATTACATATGGAGCTTTTCCGCACAATACCAAGTTATTCATGGAATCTGCAAATTTATAAACTGGCTCATCACCACGATTACAGTTAATGAGCAGTAGCTCAAAATTCTGTTTGAGGGCTTGTCTAATTGAATCATACAGGCAACTGTGGTTTATCTCGTGTAAAGTCCGATAATAATCATTTGCCACATCAGTATTCCTGCCAAAAAGCAATTTAAAATCATCCTCGTCAATCTGTGAGCGACCGATATGGCTCAACATTCTCAAATCTGGTGTAAACCTATCGCATACTGTATATAAGTCAACTTGAAATGTCACAGTTAAGCTATTATATTCAATCATTTTGAATTCCAATCTACGTTACTTAATAGCTGGTACAACAGTTGTGTAAATAAACTCTGGTGAAATGCCAGCTACCTCTTTATCGAGATACTTGAGAAGTTCTTGTTCAATCTTTTTGTTGAGTTCCTCTTTTGGCAATTTTGGATTCTGACCAACAACATACGCACGGAGAGAGCGTCTAACCCAAACACAACCGTTCTTAAACACAATGATGTCGTTAGTACTAGCATCGTCGCTCATAACGGCGGTGTGATTTTCAAAAAGCGGGCGGAGGATATCATTTAATGGCTCTTTTAGGGCATCCGCATATCTTTCCACATCGCGTCTTGCTCCTGCATATAAATCTGGCAGGCTATATGAATCTAAATCCTCAAACTCGCTCAGAAGCATATCAAGTGTAATACCTTTATCAGTAATCGAGACGTTGAAATTATTAAATGTAACTTTTTCTAACAGTAGATACACATCTACCCATACATACCCGCTAGCTTCTTTGTCCATGTTAATCTCCAATCTTGCGCATAGTTTTCTTGTCTTAACCTTAATTAAAAGATGACTTCATACTCGACGTTACACTCCTCGTTTGCACTATGTTCAATAGCGGCTGCAACAACCTGTTCAATTTTTGCCATAAGGTTATCACTTTTAATGACTTTAATCTGGATGTTCATATTTAGCTCGCCGTGCAATACTACGTCTCCATCAGCCGAAACATAAGGATGATTATATGTTGGCTTGCTCGGATAAACATGTACATATCCAAATTCAGACCGAATCGCGCGCTCTAGCTCATAAACAATTCTGTTGAAGCCCTCAAATGCCGATTGCCTTCCGCGTTCAATAATTATCCTAGCCACGTTAAGTGAATACTTGTTGTGTATTGCCAAGTCTTTGGCGTCAATATCGGTGTATATAAGGTCATTATCAGAATCATCAAGGTCAATTCGGTCAACCACAATGGTGGCGTCTACTAGCACGGAAAACTCTGCATAATCATCTTCGTTCATGTTAATCTCCAAATCCGTTCATTCATTGATTAGTATATACCAGAGACAACTTCATTGTGCGTAAATTCTGGAGAAATTCCAGCTACATTGCCCCTGGAATATTCGTTAATCTGTTTCTCAACTTCACAGTTGAGTTCAAGTGCTGGCATTTTTGGATTTTCGCCGACAACGTACAGTTTCAGCGAACGATTAACCCATGCCTTGCCGTCGTCAGTCACCAGAATATCGTACTTATCATCAGTGCTGTTTGGAACAAGTCGTCGAATTTTGAATAGCGAATTACAAATTTCCCAGATTTGACCAGTAATTTCATCAGCGTATCGTTCAACATTGAGTTGTGTTTGAGCATATAGTTCTGGCAAACTATGCGCATCCATGTCAAGGTCAAAGTGGGTAAGTAGGTTATCGAACCTAATATACATACCCCCATACTTGACTTTTGATTTGTCAAAATTTACCTCTGTAAGTAGTACACGCGCATTGAAATAAATGTAGCCGTTAACTTCATCATTCATGTTAATCTCCAATTTCACGAATATCTAAACATGCCATGCTGAGCGCATCAAGATTCTCAACGCGGAGATTTTCGCTATCCATCGCCATATTAAGCGCTCTTTCAACGACATCAAAAACATCCTCTTGAGAAGCGCTTGTTTCTACAACGGTGTCGAAAGTACCGTTTACAAACGTACTCACTCTGCCGAACTGAGCAATAAATGCTTCGTCACTCAACGGTAGGCAGACTGCCACATTATCAATCTTGAACAAGCCTTTGTCGGTAAGTTCACGTAAATAAGCAAGGAATTCATATTCAAGGTTCTTAGTCACAGTCCTTAGCTGATTTTTAAGCTCGTCGCGAGTTGGAAAATAAACATTCTCAGATTCAAAAAGTTTCTCTAGGTTTATATATTCAATTTTGTTTGGGACGTGCTTGTAGTGTAAGAGAGCGCCGAGCCACAAGGTCACGTCAATATCTGCCGTAATCTGAAATCTATTCATAACTAATCTCCTTAAAAATCAAAATCAAACCATGTAATCTTGCCGTAAAATCCAGCGTCTTTGAGTGCACGCTTCATTACAGTATTTAGTGCTAGGTACAGCCAAACGTCGTCAATACTTGCGTCTGCCGTTGTAAATATATCCACAACAACCAAAGTTTTGCATCTGGCGCCAATGTTTCCATATTCATCGTACCAAAATGTATATCCTGGATACACGATGTCGACAACATCTACATGGTCAATGCCAGTCTTAAAATCGACGCATGCACTACGCACACAACCAACATTTCCTTTGAATGCGTTTTTAACAGCGTTTTCCACGTTTTTAATAGCGTTTTCCGCGATTTTTAGCACCTGTTGTGCAGTCGCATCAATATATGTTTTACTCTGCAAATCCATTTTGTAGCTTTGATAACGTTCAACGAACACCTCTGGGAAAATGAGCTGGTTGACACACCATTTGTCGTCGTCAAGCAGTTCAATAGTTCCTGCATCGATGTCAAACGAAAACTCAATTGAAAATGTTTGTTTGTTCATGTTCACGCTCCTTAGATTTTACATTTCAACATCGTTAACGACGCTTGATAGACCAGATTTTGCTATCGCTTTTTCAATAGCTTTGTGTAGCATGTCCAATAACAACTCATTGGTTAATTTATGGTTTTCGTCTGCAAATATATCAAATTCGATATCAAACCTACAGGTTACACATACCGTGTTATCAGTATCAATCCAGAACCAATATCCCGTGGCTATAACATCTTCAACAACAAAGCCGTTGAACCCAACATCTTTACGTGGTTGGACACACTCAATTCCGTTTGCAACCGCAGGCTCAATCTTGTCAATAATCTTAAAAATATCTTGCTGGTCTAACAAATTGGTGCAATCTTGAGCGTACTTGTCCGCAAACTTATCTTTAGTAATAAGCGTCTTTACTGGAAAATCATCATTTGATGGATTAAACTTCCCAGCAATAATATAAAACATCACTTCCATGCGTTGTTCCAATCAGTCGTCTTTAACACTTGTACCATTAAGTATACCATTACACGACAAAAAAAAACGTTGACGAGTTTTAATTTTCACGATATTCTTACATATGGAAAGTGAGGTCATATGACTAAAAATTACGTCATCAAATACTGGAACGGTTGGTACATCAACGGCATTGTGTTGCCTTGCAACTGGATTGATGTTGATACCGACTCAATCGAACATATGTTCGATGAATACAAAACACTACCCAATCGCCGCGATACGTATTTCGAGAACGTGCTGCTGCCGCCGTTCGTAGATGTATTCTACGAACTGATTGAGCGGAACTTACGTGTTCCAACGCCAGTTGAATTTTACAACGCGTGGTTAGAGTTAAATTGTACCGTGAGCGAAGATGGCTTTACGCTTAAACCTCACGCTGATACTAACAAAGGTGAACATTTTAATACCGTGTTGCCGCGCAAACCAGAGCTATTCTCATTCGGCGAACTCAAATCGAGAATTGCTCGTGTTTATCCAGCGTTGTATCGAGAGTGTTATCTTATGTATCATCTACAAGGTTCAAAGAACACTAACGATGACAAGTTTAACGGCGTAGATATGGTCGTAAATTATAAGCGTCTCGCAATCTTTGATGATACACGTAGAAGTGTATCAAAGCGCGAGATTAAGAAAGTTACGGGCGGCAAGGTTGATTTAGAGGTTCACTCAAACTTTACTAACAATTGTGAACAGTTGCCGTGCGGACTATACGTTTACACGGACGAGTTTATCGACTGGGTTCGAGAAGTCTGCTATGCAGATTAAAAAATGCCCCTGGAGAATTACCTCCAGGGGCTAATCTTGTCACCATCCATAACTTGTAGTTACAACTTTACCGTTTGGCAGAAGTTGAGCGTAGTCTGTGCCAAATTCTTCAAGTAGTCTATGTCCAAATGAGTTGAGATTGACATAATCTACTATGCCTGGAATATCTTGATATAAACCGCGCATGGTGACTAGCTTATACTCAATTCCTTGACACAAATATTCTCGAGCAAAATCTTGAATGCTTGGATAAACACAAATCTCGCTAGTCGCCCACTTGCCAACATAGCCAGTTTGCTTGTCAAAATTGTAGAGATACTCAAAGTTGAGATTTAGGACTTCGCATAGCAACAGTGCCGTGATTCGGTCTTCATCTGCGAGGTCTGTAAAGTTTTCGTATTCGTTACATTTCCAATCCATAAATTACCATCCAACGTCCGTTGTAACGATTTTTCCATTTGGTAGGATGCGCGCGTGTTCAGCTCCAATTTCTTCTAGTAACCTGTTACCATAACCTACAACATCGATGTATTCATCTAGTGCGGGAAATGTCTTTTCGTCTCCTACTGGGTATAGCTCTCGGTAATGGGTGAGAAAATCTAGGTAACAGCAGACGAAATCGCTAATGTTTGGATACACCTCTAGTGTTCGGTTCATCCACTCAGCTGGCTGCGCTTTGCCAAATGTTTCAAAGTCCAATGAGTCAATATCATACCCAAGTGATTTGCATAGTAACCGAGCAGTGTCTCTATCATATTCTACAAGAGTGCCTAAATCAACATAATGTAGACCTTTAAAATTTGTCATGTTTACCACCCATAACTCGTAGTTACAACTTTACCGTTAGGTAGTAGTTGGCATACACTTGAATCGACCTGTTCAATCAAGTCTTCGCCGAGGTGCTCAGTGTCAATGTAGTCCATCGGGTTTGGGGCGCCGTTGAAATCTCTGTCAAAATTGCAGTCGCTATACCAGCCGTCCGTTAGTTCATAAGCAGCATAGTCTCCAAGGCTAAAGTAAACAACTAATTGGTCATTTGCCCAAGGCTCATTCTTAATATCCGAAAATGTCAAATCAAGTTGTTTCAACAACATGCTTGCTGTCTCGTGACTAGACTCCATAAGCTCATTAAAGTTATCGTATACACGCGAACAATAGTACATATTTACCATCCATAACTCGTAGTTACAACTTTGCCGTTTGGAAGTTCGCGGCAAATTGTAGTGTCACCAGTGCTAATTAAATCGGCTCCAAAATCAGCTAGGTCAATATACTCTAGTGGATCTGGGGCGCCATTAAAACTTCCGCCAAGATTGTGATTTTGATACCAACCGTCAATTAGTTCACAAATCGCGTATTCCTCAACGATTGGGTAAACGATTAGTTGCTCGTTCATCCAAGGCTCTTTGCCAATATCCGATTCGTTCAAGCCAAGCTCGTCTAATAGGAGATTTGCAGTTTGACTATCGCAATCCATAAGCTCGTCGAAGTTGTCATAATCAGTATATTTGTAGTTCATTTCAAATCCTTTCAATCAAAGTTAACCTTGGTTAATTTTTATTATTTCAAGTCTGGGAGAACGTAAATCCACCCATCTGAGTAAATTACATTTTTAAGACCAGCTTCAAGAATGTTGTATCCAAGCTCATAAAAATCAATCGCGCTTTCAAGATGAATTGGTCGCACGTTCGGTGAATCGAAATTGATAATGTCCCTATAACTACCGTCAGTCATTTCGTAAATTCCAAAATCTTCCAATTCAGTAAATATACAAACTTTTCCACGATAATCGTGAGTGCAGCTCTTAATGCATGCCACTGCGTCTGGATGTACCTCCCATAACTCGTCAAGAGAGTTATACGTGGAATATCGTGCTTTGTACATTTTAAATCCTTTCAATCAAAGTTAACCTTGGCTAACTTTTAAGCCTTCATGTCCGTGAGAACGAACACCTTTTCACCGAATAGGAACACGTTTTTGAGATTCAGATTCTCAACAATATCGCGACCAAGAGAATCGAAATCAATAGCATCTTTTAGATTGAGTATTTTCGCATACGGTGTGTCAAGGTTAACAAGATTCCAAAGCTCGCCTTCACTTAGCTCATAGATTGCAAATTCTTCAAAATTCTCGAACACATATACTGTTCCGCGGTACTTTGGAAACTTCTTGCCAATCTCTCTAGCTGCAAGGAAATAGTCATCATATAGCTCGATAAACTCATCGTACACCTAATAAAAAGCGTCACGCATAGTAAATCCTTTCTGTCGAACAGTTAATGACTATAGTTTAGCACAACTCGAAGTGTTTTTTTGAAAACTAACTAAAAATTTTCTTGTGAACAATAGTTAGTATCCTACGAAATACGTTGCTCCTAACGGCACCATTATCGTCTTCGACGAGTTCAACTGGCGTATTTTCTTCGCAGTATTCATTTTCTAGCTCTGGCGTAGGATGTGGTTCTGGTTCTGGTTCTGGTTCTGGTTCTGGTTCTGGTTTTGATTCTGGCATGTTTTCACATACCTCATTTACCACATCAATCAATTGTCTAAGTTTTGGCAGCACGCGCTGCTCAGCCATAAACCTATCATTGCTGGTCAGTTTAAGGATTTCAAGCATTTTCGCTTCATACTCGCCATTTGGAATTGATGTACCGTATACAGTTTTCTCCATGAGGTACGCCGCATAGACTGCCAAAGGTCTTGTCTTTTCGCTGTATGTGCGCGTTAGGAAACCAGTCCTGGCAATGAAGTTAACACCTTTCTTTATAACGCGCACCTCGGCATACCAACGACTATCTCGCTCAAATTGCTTTGTGACGCCGACGTGCAAATACTTAGATGCGTCGTTTCGTCGTGTCTGACGAAACTTGAGTCGGCTGCGTTCTCCGTATGCTAAGTCCTCAATTTCTGATTTGACACGCTCATAGTTTTCAGCCGTCGCATTTTCTAGCTTGAGCTTCTTAGACTCGCGCTCACGCTCGTACTCACGCATATAGTTATTAACGATGTCGTAGATTTCCTCAAGTTTTTCTGCCGTTGCGTCGTTTACCACGTTAGCTTCATCAACCGTAAGTTTGCCAATTTGCTTAAGTTTTCGGTCATACTCAGACCTCGGGAAGTTATCTCCGTATACAACCTTCTCCATGAGATATGCTGCATAAATAGCCATTTCCTTTGCGTGGTTGTGGGCACCAATGCTGAACGCGACACGAAATGTTCTTTTCGGGACAATGGTAAGCACAAAATTTGCAAGATAGTGCGGACTTGATTTACGTGTTTTATAAGTTTCAAGTACGTGCGTATACTTTCCGCTTTTAACTGCGTCTTTTACGGCGCGTAATGTTTGACCTGTGCATGGCAGGTGATACGATTTGTCCTCTTTATTTTGTAAATCTTCATTACCGTAGCGTTCACTTTTGTTAGTGCAAACGTCACTTTCCTTAATTATGGTTGCCAGGCTCGTTGACTCAAAATACTCATTTGCTGACGTTCTAAGTCTGGCTAGTTCAGCTAACTGTGGTTTGATATCACCGACAATTTCGTTTCGCTCATTCTTAGATAGAGTGCTAAATGCTTCTTCCTTTCGAGCATATTCACGGTCGCTAACTCGCCCGCCGTAATATTCTTTTTCAAACAAATACGCCGTATAAATTGCGTATTCTTTTGCACGCGAATTGTTGCTTACGTTGTATGACTTTGAGACACAAAATTTTCCAACGGTGAGATTGTTTGAAGCAATGATGGCGCGATAATACTCTGTGCCATTTTGCTTCTTTACAAGGTATACGTGCAAATAGTCTCCGTTTGCTTCACATTTCTTAGCATCCGTGGCTAATCTACTTGCAGAATCTTTTGATGCGCTACCCGTTACGCCAATTCTGAGGTTACACTTTCTATAATCCAATTTTCGTTCATCAATACGGATGACACTTTGAGTTGGCTTTAAATCTTTGATATACCGAGCGGCAATGAACCTTGCGAGATTTTTTACCTTATGGTTTTCAACGCCATATTGAGATTTACACCATTTATAGTTTGCGATATAACCAACATCTTCAAGGTCAACTATAAACGAATCGACCACATTTCCAGCTATATCGTAGAGGTCAAATTCGGCGCTGTTATCTTCGCGGTTAATTGCATAAGCATTTCTGTGCTTGAAGTTTGGGTTATTCATTCAGCTCTCCAATCGTTCGTTATTCGATTATAGTATATCACGCGATGTTCGGCTACACATAAAATTCACAATCTTCTACATTTGCAACGACTGGCGAATTTGTTTTATTTGACAATAAAAGTTAGCCGAGGTTAACTTTTACTGTAAAAATAAATTACCGCCAAAAATTGACGGTAGTCTATCGTGATGTGAACTTCAATCTCACTTCACAGCGTGCAATTAAATTTCTCCCTTTTCCAAAAGTATGTCCAAGGCAATAAGCCTTACCACATCGTCACAATCTCGGAGTAATTCACGCGACTTGTAACCAGTTTTGGCGACTGCACGGCGAACAAAATCGTCTTCATCGTTAACGAGAATATCCAGACAGTTTCCGCTTTCAGCGACGCCCCTTCTGACGGATGCATCTTTATCATATGCAAGAACATCTGGTCGATATCCTTGTCTGGCAACCTCTTTACGAACCATGGGAGCTTTGTCGTGTACGAGAATGTCGAGACCGCAACCGTTCATAGCAGCAGTTCGACGCTCCCACGGATTATCGCTGTGAACCAACTTCTCTAACTCTTTATCAGTCATTATATGTCCTTCCTTTTCGGTAGATTTAGTATAACACTATTCAAGCAGTTTCATAGAAAATTCACAATCTTTAATAACTGCAACGAGTGGCGGATTTGTTTGATTCACCTTTAATATATCAAAATTTTAACTAATTTAGGTAGAAAACTCAACGCATAAAATAAGCCACCGCCAGCTCATACGGATAATCCGTAAAACTTTGCGGTGGCTAAGTTATGCGTAACTTACATTACCTCAGAAGTTGTTTGGACGTCAATGTCAGTAGCGTCTGCACTATTCTCAATAGATTCAACAATCACATCGGCTACGGTTACTGCGATTTGTCGCTCGGTTAAACCGCAATCGTCGCCAACCTCAGCGGTAATGGTAAACTCAGCAGTTGACTGCTCGGCTACATCGATAAACTCTCTGTCTCCGTAGCTAACAAGTTGACCAGTTAGACGCTCAAGGTTGAAGCTGTCTAGCGAACACTCAACGACGGTAATGTCGTTGATACACTCAATCGGAACATCATCCGAAATGTCTTCACACGCGATTTGCGTACAATCAATACTCTCGATAAGGTAGGTATCGCTTAAAAACGCGTCGGAGGTTGGCATTTGGCATGGCTTATGTTCAGCCAACTTCTCGTAGCACCCCTGCTCCTCAAAGTCGTCAAGTCCCCCAACTCCTCTGCGAACGGCGTTAATATCTGCCCTAATAGCAATCTCATAATTCTGTGGCATAGTAAACCTCCAATGGTTTGTGGTTATTTATACAATAAACGAAATTGACGTATCGGCTGCGTAATCAAGTTCATCACGAATGTAGCGCTTTAGCGCGTCTGCAATACCCGCTGCAACAGCTTCTCTATTGTCAGAATCGGCGCACTCAACTCCGCAAGTTAGTTCAGCGACAACATCTGCATCGAATACGATAGTCGCTGGTCTGAGAGCGCTAATTAACTCTACGTTTACACTTAATGGTTGTGCACCAAGGTCATCAAATTCAAGTTTGACATCATCATGCTCTTGATTATAGACGCGATGTGTGAACAGCGAGACGTATCTAAAAATCTCACGATTTATGTCGTTCCATGTATTGCCGAATTCTTCGCGATTCAATGCGTTTTGTTTGCCAGTGAGAACGTTGTATGCTTTAGTTCGTACAGCGTCTCGCGCTGAGAACTTATTGTAAAAGTCGTAGTCTTTAAAATCATTGAGGTAAAATAACTCACAGTCATTTTTGATATTACATTTCAAGTCGATTCCGACTTTAAACTTTTTAGACATGTTCTAATCCTCCCAGGCTCGCCTACTCGTAAACTTTTACATCGATGTCAAATACTACGCGAGCATACGTATTGACAATTTGCTCTGTTGCGCGATAGAGCTTGGCAATCAACTCATCGTCCGAACCGTCATAATCGTCTGGGACGTCCAGGTCGATTTCAGCAATCATGTTATGAAACAAAACAACTGCGTCGTCAATAATACTCTTTGCGAGAACGTTTTGTTCATCGAGTTTTACGGGGTAGATGTCGAAAAACTCGTCGCCTTTAGCGTATTGGCGTAAAACTCGTTTAAGTTCCTCAAACGTAGTATCTGGTCGCCAGTCGATTTTATAGTCCATTTCGCGTAATGCTCTTAACTCGGAAAACTCAAAGCCAACCTCGCCATCGTCCATATTGACTTCAAATGGTTCCTCGATGGTTAACTTATTAGTCGTTCCAATGGTATAGAGATAATCAACTGTAATAACAGCACGTCTCCCCATGTAAATCACCTCACATAGTTTTGATTAGCGTATTTTACGCCCTTAACTACACAAGTATATCACACGGGGAGACGGTTATTTTGCTAATTTATTTTGCCCACTGATAAATGGTGCCAGATTTCCAATTCATGTACTTTGGCACCGATTCGTCCAGATTGTTCTGGAAGTCGATATACATAAGTGGTCGAGGATTTGTAACGATGACAATGAGAATATCGTTTCTAGTTGACAAATCTTGTAGCGCGCCAAATGCGTCAAACAAGTTCTTACAATCGAAGGTAGTCAGTTTGTGCGATGTGCGTCTGACACCTTTGCCATCGGGGAGAATAACACCCTTGTCAAGTTTAAGATTCTCAATCGCCTTGTAGTCAAACATGATTGAGAGTAGGTCGTAGATGCGCTTATAGTCACCAGCTGTGGCTAGAGCGGTCGCAACCTTAAAGTTGCTAGAGACCTTTAGAGTCTGAACCTTGTGCGTGTACTCGTTAAACTGTGCAATGTAAGTAGCCATGTAATCTCCTATTCTTCGCAGCCACTATTATCATTATAATCATCGTCGTAATCATAGAGATTCTCGTCCTCATAACGCCAGGTCTCCTCATCATCGAACATTTGTTCTGGTTCGTCCTCTACGACGGTATAATGTTTTTTGGCGAGTCGCTTAATATCTTCCACTGAGTATTCATCGGGAAGTTTCGACTCCAATAAATTATCGTGATGCCAAATAAGTTTTAGAATGTCGTCATCTGGAACAGTATCGTACCAATAATAAATGGCAGTATCGTTGTTAAACCCTTCAACTCTATTTACTTCGCCATCGAATCCGAGCACCTCAAATTCACCATTGTTAGCGTTATCAATCGCTTGTTGTCTGCAATCAAAATATGCTACAAACTCTGGCTCTGGATTATCCTCATAGAAAAGCTCAAGATTGATTCCAAGTAATCCGCGAATATTGTCATAAATCGGCACCGTTGAGGTACGCTGCGTTGAGTAATCAACCATGCGCGTCTCAACACCGCGCTTTATGGGAATTTCTCCGCGAACGTTAGTAATGATAACCTTCCAGCGCTTCTGGTCATAACGGTTATCTTTCTTAAAGGTTTTGTCCATAAACACCTTTCCATAGTTGTAATACCCAATTATAAACGCAAATACACCAATGACGGTCATAAACTTTCGAATACATAAAAATTTCACACTTATACAAGATACAAGTAATCCCCCAGCTTGTCGCCAGGGGATTGTGTGTATTTAATTATCGAACAACCTGTACGCGATTTGCGTAAATGAATGATGCTTCAAACATTGGCTTAATGAGATTGAGAATCTCACGATACGTATCTGAGGTTGTATCAATCATGCCGTTTTCTTGCTCCTCTTTTTGAGACTCAAGTTTCTCGCTGATATTTACGAACGCGTTAAACTCAGCAGTGATAACGGGAGTGACTGATGCAGTAAGCTCGTCACCCTCACGCGTTAGATTAAAGTCCTCAAAGTCCATAGAGCCGAATGGCTGAATCTGGCGAACCGCGATATCGTACATGGTATCTCCGCGGAAGTATTTAGGGTCATCCTTCTCTGGAGTTAGTCCAAACAGCTCAAAGTTGTGAGTCTTTGCGCAGTGTGGAAGTGCGGTAGATAGTGAAGAACAAACGTCAGTAATTGCGCTTGCGATAGCATCACCATTGTCTCGCAGTGACAGATAGCCGAGAGAATAGGTATCGTACCTACCCTGGCTAATGTCGTGGAGAAGTCGCCTACGCAAATGTTCCTTTTGGTCGGCAATGTCGGTAATCTCAAGCTCCTCAAGCTCTTGAACCGCAAGTTTATAGGTGAAATCCTGGAGAGTGTAATTCTCCTTGAGAGAAATCATCTGGCTTCCGTTAAATGAAATCATTTCGTTACCTCGTTTCTAGTCTACAAAAATATTTGAACCCATGTCGTCAAAGTCAGCATCGCAACCATCGGGCATGATTTCATATGTAGTTGATTCAATCATCGACATGAGGTCAAGGTCGTAGAACCAGTTGTCCATATCAAAATCATCGTCTACGTTGTATCTGGTTTTGTTACTGATTTCAATGTCAACTGGCGAGTAATACCCAACATTGCCCTTTTGGACGTCTTTTAAATTGAACTCAATCGTACAATTAGAGTAATCACACTGGTGAATTTCGCTCAGCATTGGCAAAAGATATTTTCCACCGTCTAGCGCCTTCTCAAGTTGCTTATGTAATTGTTGTGCTTCACTTTTTGAATCAGCGTCAAAAAATACGTCAAAATATGCGGCAACTTGAATTTCTGCGTTTAACATATTTAGCTCCTTTAGCAGTAAGCCATCATTACTCAACCAGTATAACACAATTCAATCTGTAAATAGACAAAAAAAACACGCCCTAGCAATAATTGCTAAGACGTGTTTTAATATTACAGGTGAAGAACCCTGTCTCTGATTTCCTCAGTTCGACCTTGGTTCCAGAACTGAGTTCCTATATACCTTAATACCCTCGGTTTCCCGATATTTATGAGGGGAGTGGACTGTGCCTTATGTTCTCTCCATTTGAGTTGGTTGAGCAACACCAATAATTACAGTCTCTGCACCTTATGATTGACGTATTCTTGAATCTGAGATTTCCTGCTTTCTAAAATCTCTGGTTCTGGTTTTGGGTACGCAAATTCTTTGAACAACACTTGCTCGGCGTACCAACGAGCATAGAGTGCTTCTTCTTCATCGAGGTATGCACCTAACGTGATGGTTTTTTGATTGAGTTTGATGCGCGCATACCATTTGTTGTGTAGATGTTGCACACCTTTATAATTGACATTCATTTGATTTTGTGATTTTGTCACGACTCTTAGATTTTTTTTGCGATTATCCAATGGATTATGATTGATATGGTCTACAAATTCATCTGTGCCAAGTATAACGCGTGAAAGATGTTGGTTGCTGCCTTTGAATTTTGGTGTATTCATGATATACCCGCTGGAAGATAGTTTCCATTTGGTGTAACGAATTTTACTGACGTCTTCCGCATCAATAATTGTGGTCGCAATATGATTGCAATGAGCGTCATAAATTTTTATGTGAGCAACATTGTCGTCGATTATAATTTCGTTTCTATCAAGAATTGTTCGCGGATTGTTATCTATCGGTTTGCCGTATTTTTTGAGTTGATGATAATGTTTCTTGCAGTAGACCTTTCCATGCGATTTAATCTTACGGAACAGTTGTCTACCACAGATACAGCAACGATAGTATGTTTTGCCATCGTGATGTTCGATGTCGTGAGTCTGAGTTTTGACTTTGTTTAGAATTTGCATTTGTTTCACCTCGATTCAGTAGTATGTATGAAAGTAGTTTGTTTGTCAATCATCTTGGTTCAAAGTTGCCATGCAGTTGTACTGTTTAGGTTTCTTTGAGTTTCTATTGATTTGTATTGCGGCAATATTGGTTAGAGCTACCGCAAGTTCTGCGCGTCACCGTAAGCGTGTTATGGTCACGGTTGCCGCAGCGAGGACACTCCCAGTCAAGATGACCGTGTTCATCCTCAATAATTTGAATCTCGCCATCAAAGCCGCAAGCCTGGCAATAGTCTGACTTAGTGTTCAATTCAGCGTACATGCAGTTGTCATAAATATGCTGGATGAGTTTAATAATGGCTTCAATGTTGTCCATCATAGATGGGAGTTCTACATAACTAATCAACAAAGGTTGTATTTGTGTAACTTGTTAATTACGTATAGGGAAATTTTCAGCTTTTCTTGATTACTTAGAGAGTTAGATAAGCGTTTTAGTTTATTAAGTTCGTCAGTACGTGAAAACTCGCGAAACACAAGTTTTTCAGCAACATATCTTTGAAATGCAGCAACCGCAATATCGTTTTGACGCGTGAAATGTACGGTAATGCCACCAAATGCTATCTTTGATTCCCATTTGTTTCGCGATGCGTTCCAATAGATTCCTTTCGTTGGCGATTTACTTTTTGAATCTTGACGCCTGTTAAGAGCATTTTGTTGCGTTGTGACTATTCTTAGATTGCATTTTCGGTTATCGAGTCGATTGCCATTGATGTGGTCTATAATGTGGTTGTTTTTTCGACTGTCAATTCCGAGTACGACGTTGCTTGCATTTCTGCCTGTGGTTTTTCCTCCTGTAATAGCGTATCCATCTTTGTTTAACCGCCATTTGTGATATTTGAGCTTTTCTATATCCTCTAAGTCAGCTACAAATGATGCTGTGAACACACTCTTTTGATTGTACATGTTGAATGTAACGGTATTATGAGCGTAATCAATCTTATAATCATTCAAGTCATGAACGGTTCGGGGGATGTTGTCGAGGAACTTTCCATATTTGTATAGTTGGTGCCTGTGTTTTTGGCACAATGTATATCCACCGAGCCTGTTTTTCTTTTTAATTTCCCTGTTACATATATCGCAATGATACATTTCATTTTCCTTCCGACTATATCTTAGCGTAGGCGGTCAGACCTGCCTTTACACTTTTTGCGCTTCCTACGGGGCAATATCCGCAGTACACGTTAGTCTGTACACTTTCCTAGTGTTAACTAGGCTTAGCACGGTATCAGCTCGATTGCCGTCCACCGTTAGCACAACCGAAGTTGCACACCCGCTTTGCCGCGCGGTTCACAAAATTTCAAGGTGGCTTGATAAGTATTTAGAAACCACCTAGTGAGTATTTCTGGAACTCACCTTCGATGGTGAGTTTGCTGAAGGCATCAATATGCTCACGAACATTAACGTGGTAGCTGTTTGTAATGTAATCGTGGTCTGTAATGCCTTCGATGATACCAAAACGTTTTTGTAGTGCTGTGGCAAACTTATAGGTAGTAGATTCTAAAGGTGTGGAGTAAATTGAAAATCCAATATTACACTCAAGATTCCACTCATTGCACTTGTCATTTAAGTGTTTGAGAATCTCAATAGCAAATTTCTTTCCATCTGGCGTGGTGTGAGAAACACCAAGCATCGCCATGACGCATTCATAGATACCTGCATAGCCAAGTGAAATTGTTGAATAACCACCTTCAAGTAACGAATCGATGGTTTCGCCCTTCTCAAATCGAGCCAACGCACCATGTTGCCATAAAATAGGAGCGGCGTCCGATTTGGTATTCAATAGACGCTTGTATCTCCAAAGCAACGCTTCATGACAAAGTTCCAAGCGTTCATCGAGAATACGCCAAAACGCGTCCATATCTTTATGAGCCGATAAACCAACATCGGGTAAGTTAATGGTACATACCGCTTTGTTGAAACGACCGTAGTATTTTGGCGAGCCATCGTAATTCTTAGCACGAGCGAGGTTGTTCCAACCGTTTCGTGTTTCGTCCACGGATAAGAAGCTTCGGCAACCCATGTTCGCGAAGCAATCTCCCTCGCCTGGAAGTTGACCTTTGGCAACCTTGTACTCTTTCATCTTCTTCTCAGAAATATAGTCTGGAACAAGTCGCTTTGCCGAGCATTTTGCTGCAAGCTGCGTGAGGTAGAAATATTTTGAGTTTTCGTGAATGTTATCTTCCTCTAAGAAAAATAATAGCTTAGGAAACGCAGGTGAAATCCAGACACCCTTTTCGTTCTTAATTCCCTGGTAACGTTGACGGATAACTTCCTCGATAACCATGGCAAGGTCATGCCTTAGTTGCTCATCGTCACCAGCTTCATTAAGGTACATCACTGTTGATACAAATGGTGATTGTCCGTTGCAGCTTGACATAGTGAGGATTTGATACTGGATAGTCTGAACGCCGCGAGTAATTTCTTTCTTTAGACGTTCCTCGACAATTTCGTTAATCTTGTCGATTGAAATGCCAGTTCCTTCAAGCTCCTCACAAACCTCTTTGCGAATCGCTTGTCTCGATACATCTACGAATTTGGCAAGCGGCGTATAAGACCAGGTTTGCCCACCAAATTGACAGGCACTTACTGCCAGCGACACCTGCGCGGCAATGTTGCAAGCAGTTGAGAAACTATGTGGCTTCTCAATGACTGCTCCACCAATCATAGTGCCATTTTGTAGCATATCGTCCAAGTTGACCAAGCAACAGTTGGTGAGTCGCTGAAGGGTATAGTCCATGTCATGAACATGAATAAGCCCAGCGTCGTGAGCTTTAACGACGTCTTCTGGGAGAAGTCGTCTACGAGCAATATCTTTGCTTACAATACCTGCGATATAGTCACGCTGGGTACTCACAAGAGTTGGATTCTTATTAGAGTTCTCCTCATTAGCTTCCTCATTGCGGCAGTCAACAAGTGCTAAAATCTCATCATCCGTCTTTTGACTTGCGCGAACAATGTCTTTGTTCTGGCGGTACTTAATATAATGACGAGCAATTTCGGACAATCCCTCAGCCATCAGTGTTTCCTCGACCATATCTTGAATGTTCTCAACGGTGAGGTTTTCGGCACCATTACAGCGTTCGACAACTTCATTCGTCAAATTATCAAGCGAACCAACAGAGAGTGCGTCGCACTCGTCAGCGGCTCGCTTGATGGCGTTACGAATCTTAGTTTTATCGAACGGAACGTGTGTGCCATCACGTTTAACAACTTGGCGTGATGATTCAGTGTTCATTACGCTCCTTTCGATAGAGGTTTACATTTTGTCGTGCCAGCTCTTTGAGTCTCCACGGAAATATCCGTTAGCAATCGCATCATCGAGGTAAGAGTCGGCGTTTTCGCGGACGTACTTGTCAAAGGCTTCCTCGGCGTGTTTTTTGGCTGCTTCCTCGCCACACCAAGCAATTTCATCATCGAGTTGGTCAGAAAACTCACTATAGAAGTCCTCATACATGGCATCTTCTATATCGTAATAGTTGAAGTTGTAGCCTTTATATAAAAGGTCTGGGTCTGCATAATCGTTGTAGTAACCAAACATTACATTTTTGCATCCGCGCCAGGGAGCGAGAGATTGATATCGGTTCATAATTTTCACCTCCAATCGCAATATCTTGTTTTGGACTACATAGTATATCACTAAACTTTGTGTCGTGCAACGATAAAATAGATTGTGTACAATCTATTTATTGGCACAAAAATACCCGAACAAGTGTTCGGGTATTAGTTAGTGGATGAATGACGTGAGTACGAGAAGTACCGCAATAAGTGTTAACGCGGCTCCGATGCAGAGTATGCCCATCCACAGCGTATAAAGCCTGAGCAAATCCATAGCTACGCTCCAACAATGTTTGAGGTCACGATATAGCCAGCCATGGTTACGATTGCCAGACTTGCGTAAAACATCGCGGTCTGTCGAGCGGTGTATTTAGCTTCGAACTGTTCGAGAATCCACAACTCAATAAGTCCAACCATGCCAGTTAAACTCAAGCTAATGATAAGCGCTAATAACGACTTTGCCATTATCGCACCCACTCTACCTTGAGGACATAATCCATATTAACGACTCTTGAAAGCTCAACGTTCTTGTAATCATCCTTGTAATACTCGTGGCGAACGAAACATAGATAACAATCATCAGAGCGCATAAAGCAAGTGTAAACGCACACGTCTTTTAACAGACCAAAATCGGCAGATGAATAGTGTGCGGGCATATCAATTTTGTCATGCCCGAGATGCAGAGCAGCCACGAGCAGCGCTCTATAAACACCGTCTTCAAACTCAAAGTCCTCTTGATAACGTCTGTATAAATCTTGGTAAACTTTACGGGTAGCTGGTTATTTGTTGACATTGTAAATCCTTTCTTTCACTTCTTTGTGACTATAGTATTACATAGCCATAAGCCGATTGCAACACTTATTTTGGATTCACAATTTCTACACTAAAAGTTAGCTTAGGTTAACTGCTCTACAAGTGCATGTAGGCTTAGCGGTTTATAAATAGACATGCGGACAGATACATCATTTTTATCGCCCAAGTTAACGTGCACATATGGATTTCCGCTAAAAATGCAGCCTTCAACATCTGTTTGTTTGTCAAACATTTTTAACAAGAGACAATGTGTTTTAATTTCGTTGTCACCGAGAATCATGTCATTAAACGACATTCGAGCACGAGTGCCGCCAATCCCTTGATGGCGGATACTAAAATCTTGCAGCGACGCGATATTTAATTTGTCAATCTCGTCAAAAATGTCTGCCAAATTATCACTAACCGTCTTAGCTATAAATTCGTAATTCTCAGAAGTTGGCATAGACAAGCGCTTTTTCAAAACGAAATAATATACTTCGCAATAGCCTTCACGCTGAATGACCTTCAGTAGCAACTTGCGGTTGAGCTGATACACAGTCTCAGCGTCCTTCTTTGAGAAGATTTTAATATCATCTAGTTTGCTCATTATCAAATCCCTTCGGTATCTACACTAAAAGTTAGCCTTGGTTAACTTTTACAGGCTTTATTCAACCAGTTCATATAAACTCAGAGCGCGGTATAACGTCATCTCGATGTAAGTGTTACCATTTTTATATGAGCTAATTCGCAAATATGGATGCCCGCTAAAAACACATTCTTCAACATCTGTTTGTCCGTCAAACATTCCCATTACTTTTAACTGCATGCTTATGTAACCCATATCAAGAACCAAGTTAGTAAACTGCATCTCGCCTTTTGTCCATCTATTTGTTTGTTTGGCGATGCTAAACTCTTGAAGTGACATGATTTCTAGTTGGTCAACTTCATCAAAAATTGTGGATAGTTCGCCACTTGAAGTTACGGCGATAAACGTATACTCGCCATAGACTGACGATGGTGCCCATTCCCTCACGTTTAATACACGATAATATACCTTGCAGTATCCGTCATACTGGATAACTTTCAACTGTAGTCTAGGATTGAGTTGATATACAGTCTTTTTGTTGTCTCGGGAGACAACTTTAACGCGGTCTAATCTGTTCATAAACAGTTCCTTTCAATTAGTTTGCACAACTATCTCATAGTTTGCTCTTTAATGCAACACTTTCATAGAAATTACATTAAAAGTTAGCTTAGGTTAACTTTTATAGCCATGTGCGAAAATCCGCTCCAGTTTTGGTACGGATTTTCTGCACAAAATCGATTCTAAGGCACGCAAATTTTGAAAACGTGTAATTAGTCAAGGACTTTTAGGCTTCCGATAATTTGCGGAGTGACATTTCCCATCCACTCATTGAGTCCTGGGTCTCCAACGACCTCAATCTGCTTACCGACAATATTGCCAAGCGACTTCGTATTCCAAGCCATAAATACAAGACCATTGTTGAGAGTAATCTTGAGGTGCTCATGATTTTTTCCAAGGCAACGCATTTCGTCAATGTCGCTCTCATTTACCACCATGCGAATCTTCGGCTTTTCAAAACCCTTACCGTATGGTTCACCATTGTTAATAAAATCACAGATGAGCGAAACGTCAACGTCCTTATCAAGCGTTGGATAATTAGGCTCAACGTACTCCTTATTTGTTGGAGTGACCTCTTTGAGGTAATACGTAATTGACTCTAGCGCACGCTTGAGAGCTTCCTCACTCTCAAATGTTACGCCGCATGCTTGCGCGTGACCGTCAGCGCTTGCACCGCAATCACGCAAGAGTGTGCGGTAATCAAGCCACTCTGGTGCTCGTGCACTGCCAGAGAGCGTACCGTCCATGTTTCGAGAAAGCACGAGTGTTGGCGCATGGTTAGCGCCCATAATCTTGTTAGCAATCAAGCCAGCAATCGCGTAAGGCGTATCGATGAAATAAGCCATTGGAGCGTAAGGCTGCTCACCAGACGCCTTGGCAAGCGGCGATGTAACAGACTTAAAAATGTTGTCAGTTACGGACTTACGCTCGTCGTTGAGAGCGATGAGTTCGTCAATGTTATGAATCTCATTTCTGAACACATCGAACGCTACGTGCATATCGGCGCCCATGCGCTTGCACGAATTAAGCACGGGTACGACGTAAAAGCCGAAACTCTCTGCGGTCAGTGACTTTTTTTTGTCAGTAATAAGTGACTTAATGAGCGCATACAAACCAAAGAGTGCGTCGTTGTACTCCTGCACGAAGAAACCGTCACGGAATTGAGCCTTAACGAGTTCGTGCATGCGCTTGAGTCCGTCCATGACACATACGCGGGAATTGTATTTCAAATCCATTGAGTCGCCGATTGTACCAATAGCTGCAAACATCACGAGCTGGTTGATGGCGTCAAGCTGCTCTGGCATAAACATTTCAGCGTAGGTCTGTACGACCTTAAATGCGACGTATGCTCCGCAAATTGACTTAACGGGGAATTGGTCGGACTTCTGGCAAGGGTCAACAATTACCTTAGCGCGTGGAAGCTCGCCAGATTGCTGGTGGTGGTCAGTAATAAGAACTGTATAACCAATAGACTGAGCATAGTCAACTGGCTCAAATGCGGTAATACCTGTATCGCAGGTAATAATTGTTTTTGCTGTTGGAAAACAATCTTTGATAATATCAATCTGCTCGTGCTGCAAACCATATCCAGCAGACGCATCTGGTACATACAACTTAGCGTCAAAGCCAAGCTGATTAAGACCAGCGTTGAGAATTGTTCCCGCCATAATGCCATCGCAGTCAAAGTCTGGATATACCACCACTGGGTCAGTCTTTGCATTATGCAACTCGGTGCACAGTGTACGGATATTTTCCAGCTCGCCATCAACGTCATGGTTAATTTCGTCGAGGTTATCGGCGGTCAAATATGGATAAGCCGCTTGAATTTTCTTTAGTTCGTTTGCAAAAGTCATGTTTCTAAGTCCTTTTCTTACTCGTATTTTTGCTGTGCATAAGTTTAACGGCGGTCGGTTGAGAAGTCAAGAACTTTTTTTAATTCCTAGTTGCAGCTAGGAATTAGAGCCACAAAAATGCCCGCTCGAAAGCGGGCAAATAGTTTACTTATGATTTACTTGGTCGAGGTGGTTGAGCCACTTAATGTTGTACGACCATGAACCATCTGTATTTTGAACAGGAACCATCCACGCGCCAGATGCGTCGTCTGAGCTATATTCACGACCGTCACGAATGTTAACAATAGTGTATTTGTGACCAGAGTTATCGTTCGTTGGAAATGCTACATAGTCACCGTCAGTCACATCAAATAGTTCGTCAATGCTGTTACCAAAAGTTATCTGTGGAGCGTGTACTACGGGCGTCATGAAAGCTCGTGCAATCGTCATAACAAACATTGCGAATACCATAAATACAGCAAGTGCAATCAGAAAATCTTTCTCTCGGTCATTCAGCTTCATAGATAGTTCCTTTCATCGACTTTGTGATTATAGTATACAAGAAAACCCAGCTAACCTTTCGATTAGCTGGGTAAATTCTTAATCTACACAATTTCTACAAATTGTCGATTAGTCGTTCTTCTTACGAAGCAGTGCGTAGCTTGCGCCAGCAATACCAGCAACAATAAGTACGCCACCTGCAACCAGAAGTTCTGGGTTTACGCCCTCGTCGCCAGTCTTATAGACCTTCTTACGCTCTGGGTGCTTGTTAACAACGGTTCCCTGGTCAACGGTTACGCCGTTCTCAGAAACAGTCATCTCAAACTTAGCCATATCAACGACATCCTCATTTGCGGAAGTGCGAATCTCCTCTACGGTGTAGGTATCGTAAGGAAGCATACCCTCAGACTTCTTAGTATCCTTGGAAGTGTCAGCCTTAGAATCAACCTTAGCATCAGTAGTTGCACCAGCTGGGGCATCGGTTGCAGCAGGCTTTTCAGCTGTTGGAGTTGCCGCTGCGTTATTCTCTGCTACAGAGGTAGTTGTTGCGGCGTTGGTATTAGCTGCATCGGTCTCGGTAGCCTTTGGTGCCTTAGCCAAATCCTCAGCAGAGAATCCGCTAAACCATGTGGAAGAAGTTGCGTCGAGCTTGCTCTCGTCAACAGTTCCGTCGGCGGCTACCGCAGCATCGTTCTTATTAGCGGTTGCCTTAGTACCCTTAGAGGTATCGATTACGCCGTCCTTATCGGTAACAACGTAGTGAGTCTCGCCAGTGGTCTTGGAAGTGACCTTAAAGACAACGTTTGCAAGTGGCTTACTACCAGTACCGTCGCTCTCAGTAACTACCTTAGTCCACTTAGCGTTGCCACGAACGATTTGCTCTTTCTTGGTAGAGTGAAGGTCGGCTGCGAGAGTTGTGCGCTCATCAACGTTATCGCTGTTGATGTTGAGAACAGCTACGTCGTCGTCAACTCCATCACTGTTATCGTCAGTAATCAAATAGCCCTGTGGAGCCTTGGTTTCCTTGATAGTAACAGTTCCAAGAGGGAACACTACCTTGCCATCTGGGGAAACGAAGAAATCATCGCTGCCTTCCTTAACCAGGTACTTTTCAGTTGCTTCGTTTGCGTTCTCAAGATTGATTAAGCCGTTCTCGTCAGTACGAACATTCCATACACGAGTTGGCTTCTCTGGGAGGTTATCCTTAGTGTATTGTCCAGCATAATACGCAATCTGGAACTCTGCACCAGCAAGCGTTGCGTTACCGCCAGCCTTTGGAAGACCCGTGTCCTTATCGACCTTCTGTACTGAAAGTGGGTCGATTGTGTACTTTGCGCCATCTTGGACGGTCTTCTCAGTCGTGGTATCGGCTGCAATGGAGAACTTTGTTACCTCGTCTGCGAGAGCGTAACCCTTTGGAGCCTTAGTCTCTTTGAGGTAATACTCGCCAGCGTTGAGATTTGCAAGAGAACCCTTACCAGCCGCGTCGGTTGTAATGGTACCAACAACATCGGTCATTGCTTCGTCACGATAAACGGTGTACTCTGCGCCCTCAAGAGAATAGCAATTATTGCCATCTGTATAGAGAGTGTTGCCAGAAGACTTGGTGATTGACAGGGAACCAAGCTTCAGACCAAAGTAAGTCATAACCTGCTTATTACCAGCTGGGATAAATGCGAAAGCTGCTCCAACTGGAACGTTCTTGTCGCTATCTGGGTTGTCGGCATAAGCCTTAGCGTCATTGAAGAACTTTTGAGCGGCGTCAGATGCAGCCTTGGTGGTGCCGATGTTGTAATATGGAATCAGATAACCAATTCCGTCATCGTGCATATCACCTTGGCGAACGCCCCAAATAGCAAGCTGAGTAGCTGCTTGGAGGTCTGCGCCAGACACACCATAATAAGTTTTGCTCTGTTTCATACCTAGTGTACCGTAGTAAACGAGGTAGTCAATCATGTGGCGGTCATGCTCGGAATAAGTGTGACCGTCGGAAGTTGTGAGGTTGCTCAGCTCAACAACTTGACCGCTACCACCAGCAGTGGCATGGTCGTGGTTAACAGGGTCAGCGCAGAACAGAGGTGTTTGACCGTCGTCAGCGACCCACTGGGTCATGTGAGAGCCATTATATTTATTGGTAGTACCGACGGTTAAAGTTCCGCCAACATCGGGAAGTTCCGCAAATGCTTGTCGGCTGGTAGCAAATAATGTACCAACTTGACCAGCAATAAGCGCGAACGCAATGCCCGCCGTAATAGCTCGTCTGTTTTTATTAAATGCCATAAAATAAACTCCTTCAATTGATATGTTTGTGGCTATCTAACATAGTATAGAGGTTGTGTAATTTCTTGTCAAGTATGGACTAATTTGTTAGTCCTCGGGCGAACCCATGAAGAAGAACAACTTGTTCTCGTCTGGGTGAATCATATAAAATCCGCTGTTTAGATATGAGTTCAGCACCTCAACTACCGCATAGGGTTCGCACTCCGAAATACAACCGCAAAGTACACCGTCATCTAAGTTGTCTGGCTCCTCATAGTCATCTTCGTCCATGTACTCGCTAGGCAGTAAGTCCTCGCAAATGTCTACAAGTTGGTCATGTCTTAGGTCGTTAAAGATGTCAGAAATGTCGAGAACTTGCACATTGCGGTCATAGTTGAAAAGTAGTCGCGGGTCAATACCCATATTATCGAATCCGTGGTAGATGTACTCTAGCTCAGTGCTTGTGAACTTAGTTGCCATGCCCAGTGCTTTTGTAATCCAGATGAAATCTCGACTGTTTACTTCGTTTGTAAGTTCAATCATGTTAATCTCCTTTCAACGAGATATGTAACTTGTCGGGTAACAGTATAACACTTTCAAATCGAACAATTTGCGAAGTTTGCTCAACTTGTGGTATAATTTTATCACATTAACAATCGAACAAACTTGCGTGTTTGTTGCAATTTATAATAGGAGTAATGTATGGCAAAACACATGAAACGCGTTTCAAACTATACGTGGACTGATGAAGATGATGCGCTACTTATCGAGCTATCAAAAAGGCACGTATCGCAAGAGGAATATCTAGCAGCCTTTCCAGGCGTCGTAATTTCGGCTATTTATACCCGCAGACGCAAGTTGAATCTTGTATCTAATAAGTCGAAGTGGTCGAAGCTCGAAGATAAGTGTATCATCGACAACTTCCCAGCTCACGGTGCTAAATGGGACGGATGGCGAACACTCTTGCCAAAGCGTAACACATCGGCAATTACTATGCGAGCTAGGATTCTTAAAGTTTATCAAGTCACATCAAAGCGCTGGACTACAACGGAAGACGCTTATATCAGAGCTAACTACCTCATGCACGGAGAGAACTGGAACGGTTGGTCTAAACTCAATGGTCGTAGCTGGTCAAGTATCCGTTCACGAGCAAGCCGACTTGGAGTGAAGAAGCGCGGCGTTCAACTTGACGAGACTCAGAGAATTAGGCTTTGTACGGCGCTTGTAAATACTGCCGAGAAACTTGAAGTCACACCGAACGCTTGTATTAAAGAGCTGGTACGCCTTGCAAAATCTGGCATCTTAAACGAATATGTAAGATAACAGCAATCCCCGCGTAGTGCGGGGATTTTTTTGCTTTAGAGTTGTAACGACTTCAATTCATCGACCGAAATACCGAACACTTGTTTGGTTGAAACCTTGCCAGAATCGAGGTCTGCAATAAGTTGCTTATTTGCGGACGTATAATCACCATCACACTTAGATAAACGTGCAATGAGGTTCAAACTTCCATCAAGCCATTGCGTATCCTGTACGTCAGACGCAATTAGTCCTTTAGGCTTGCCCGTCTCCTTTGACTTACGCTCAAGATATTCATCTTTAGTTTCGTCGGATAGTACGACGGGGCAATTATCCGAATAATCGAAATCAAATCCGCTAAAGGTAATACATTGACCGTCTTTTGTTGTACCAACAATAGTTGTCAATTTGTATTTTCCAGAGACAACCTCAATGTCCTTGATGGACACATAATTATCTTTTTGGCTGTTAAATACAACGTAGTAGGTATGACCTTCACTCTTTGCGCAACAGCCAGTCAATACAATGATTGGAGGATTCTTTCTAATCGACGGCGAAACCTCTGTCAAGTTACACCTCGCGGTAATTTTTACCGTCTTTGGCGCTGGTTGAGTAGATTGAACCTCGGTTGCTTGATTATCTGATTTGCACGCGGAAATGGCAAGTGTCAAAACACCTGCCATACCAGCGGTAACAAATTGTCTACGTGTTACACTCACTTTTTCTTAATCACTTTCTTTTTAGGGCAAGATACGCTCAATACGAAATCGTGCTGCTTGCAAGGTAGCTCGCAATTTTTGCACGTCTTGTGTGGGTCAAGCTCAGCCAGTCGCTTTTCCTCAGCACGCATTGCGGCGGTCTCAGCCTTTTTAATAAGCGCAATCTCAGCGAGCCTTGCCTTATTCTCCTCAGTCATAGCCATGATTTACTCAGCATTCACACCGTAAACTGGCGCAGTTGAATACATACCAGTCTTAGTGTCGCCAGGATGAATAGATGGTCTACCGACATACTTTTCAACAGGGTCGTAGCCATCTACAAGTTGATACTTGTGCATCTGGTTATACCAAATATCCTTAACGCGTGGAATAACCTCGTCCTGCATGAGCTTCTCGGCGAGTGAGATACAATCATCAACTTGAGCCTTAGTCATAACATCCTCGGGCATTTCATACAAGAATGAATACTCGTGTGCAAGTGTCTGATAATCGATACCATACTTAACGTTCGCATAGTGTTTAGCGATTACCTCAGTAAGTCGCTGTACAAGTTGCGTCCAAGAGCTGAGCTGTGTGCAATCATCCGAGCAGTCATAGAAGAAGCCGAAGCCGTCGTTTGCGTTGCGATAGTGGTCGGTAACTGACTGTGGATATCGCTCGTGGATAAATGTCGCGTTGTTGCGAGAGAGCTGTGTAATGAGCAGTCTAATTGCAGCCACAATCCAGTCTCGGTCGGTACTTGAATAACAAATCCAATAACCTGTATAACCCAGGTTGATTGATGGCATACCACATTCCTCAAATGTCTTTGAATCGCCGACTACGGGCTTAACCTCTCGATATGGGAATGTCTCGTAAGTGTAATCTTGTTCGGTCACAATTTATCCTTCCATTAGTTATAGATGTAACGCAGCAGCTTGTCGTAGTCATCTTTAACTACGCCATAGTTTTTAGCGTCTTTAATGAGCGCTTTTGTTTTTCCGTTGCCAGCGTCAATAAAGAGCGACACCTCACACGAATTGAGTATGTCAATTTGTGATTGGAGCTTTTCATAGAGAGCTGGTGAACAAATAAGTCTTGTTTCGGAAATCTTTTTTACATGACGTTTACCCGATTTAGAGCGAGCAACTTTTTGAACGGTGGTCAAAATTTTCTCTGGAAACGGTTTTTTAGTATCAACGCGAATCCAGAGATTGTAGGTTTTATCACCAGATGTAACAGTGTTTCTAACCATAGAACTCCTTTAGTTAACGATAGATACTATCAGTATAACAAAGCCACCACTAAATGTCTAGTGGTGGCTTGCTGTAGTCTGGTACGTCGCCAGTATACACGTTGTTATATCGGCTATACCGTCCAAAACTGCTAGAGTTATGTAGCTGAATAATCTTTCCACCAGCCTTAGCGTGGTCTGATACAAACTGTTCAAATGCTTCAACTGATTGATGTCTCAGCGAACTCTCAGCATGTCCAGCGGTCTCTGGGTCTTTGAGCGCGTTTGTAAGACGCTCGGTGTCCCAGTTACCCTCGCAACAAATTACGTCATACTTAGCATTTCCGACGCCCGCAAACTCAAGATTTTCGAGGTCGGTTGCCCAGAATAGCGTTTCGTCGTCTGGCGAAGTGAACACAAAGCCAACACACTCTGCTGAACCGTGTGGCGCGTGAAAACACCTTACATGCCATTTGCCACCGCGCGTTCTAAAGTCGAACTCACTATCCTTGTTGATAATGTTATCGAACGGATAGTCCTCAAACGCCTTTCCAAGAAAAGAGTTAGCCTTGGTTAACTTTTCATAGGTCTGCGACGGAATAAAAAATTGTCGCTTGAATACATCGGGACGAATCTCGTACAAACACTTTACGAGCGAAGGATTTGCGTGGTCTGCATGCTCGTGGGTAATAAACGCTGCCGAAATGTGACGCAACGCGTCTAAATTATCAGCGTTATGCTCCACGAGGGAACGAGAAACGCCGAGGTCAACCATGAAATCACGATTGACCACGGCGCAATTACCCGTAGAACCCGTACCGATAATCTGTACGGTAATCACTTGTTACTCCTCGATTGGAGCGATAGACGCGGTGAGGAACTGGTTGTTACCAGCGGACTCAATACGAACGTTGGTAATACGAACTGGCTTCTCCTCAGCTGCGTAAGCATCAAGGTCAACGCCTGTTGCGCCGAGAACCTTCTGAACAAGGTCAGCACGAGCCTGGTCAAGCATGTTGTTGGCAAACTTAATGAAGCTATCCTTGAGCTGCTGGTTGTCGTCCTTTGCGCCAGTTACGACCTCATAGAGCTTCTGGTCTGCATCGGAGCGAGTAAAGCCGTGCTCGTCCTTATATCCGCCGTTTGTAGCGCCCTTGTAGTTGGTTGCATACTTAACAACCTTGTCGCCGTCGGCGGTATCATCAATAATCTGAGCAACGCGGACGTACAGAGTCTCGCCGTTAATCTCAACTGGAACTGCGAAATCAAAGGAATGGCTGGAATAGAAGGCACCCTTCTTGCTCATACCAAAGCGGCGATTGTCAACGACTGGGGTAGAGGTAATGTCACCCTTACGAATAAGTGCTTCAACTGCCTTAGCGACTGCTGGAGTTACCTTAGAGAACTTAATGAACTCCTTTGCTGGGGTCAGATAAATACGCTCGTCGCTTGGATAACCCTCGAACTCAAGTCCAACGAGGATAGATGGGTCTGCGAGAACAGCATCAAAGTCTGCCTTAAAGGTCTCCTCAAGAGCCTTAACACACGTCTCCTTGCGCTCTGCATCGTCCTCGAAGTGTGGCTCTGGCTCTGAGTTGTACATCTTGTACATGAGAGTAAGAGTACCACCAGTCTCAGTGATTGGCTCGAAGCCGTCAATGCGGATTGAACCAGACTCCTCGTCAATGTTTGCGTCAATAACCATAAACTTCTGTGCGTCAGTTGCCATTTTAATTGTCCTTTCGTTTGTTTTAGCTGAATCAAATAGCAATGTTACCAATTATTATTCGTAGGCAGGGATTTAAGTGCTAATTCGTCAAGCGTTCTCGGGTTAATCTCAACCTTACTTTGAACGCGAGAGAATACCTCTTGGTCGTATTCATTCATCGACACAAGATGGTAATGGTTAATGTCAACTCCTTTCATTCCTCGTCTTGCATTACGTCCTGCACATTGAACCAAAGTCATGTATGAAGGTTGATTTTCATAAAACACGGTAGTGTTTGAATTTTTGAACTCGATACCTTCACGACCAGATTGATACTGAATAAGTATAGGCGAAAGATTATCTCTGTCAATATCCTTCATAGAATGTCTACCGTCAAGAATTTGATAACTAATTCCTTCGGTATCAAGCATATTACGTATTGCGTCGAGCGTTGTCAAATGTTGGAAGAAAATAAGCGGTTGCTTCACATTTTCTCCACAAACAATCTCGCGGAGTTTAACAATACGTCCATCATCATTAGCAATTCGCTCCTGCATAACTAAGCGCATTTCGCTGGCAGATGCAAACATCTGTTTAGCGTATGCGTCTGCGATAGAGCGCATATCCGCTAACAATTGTTTACTAACGGGAAGCTGCAAAACGGTTGTCGTAAGATTTGGCATATCAATGTCGTTGATTGATACGTTTGGTTGGTAAATTACCTCTGCAACCTCGTCAAGCAGCTTATCGTAATCGGGGAATTTCCTTGTGTTAACGTTACCATCATCGTCATAAATCGTAAGTCGATAATACCTATCCTTCATAACGTCAAGACCATAACACTGCTCAAAGAATGTCTTACTGCGATATC
>ERZ773203.213-NODE-213-length-31463-cov-5.279929_pt1 | contig 31463 bp, 27 predicted proteins | sample MGYA00580529_ERZ773203 | MGnify/ENA primary metagenome ERZ773203 (study PRJEB29015, sample SAMEA2738176) | human oral metagenome | biome: human oral; feature: human-associated habitat; material: saliva | place: China | collected 2177 ... | reverse complement strand
GAAGAGGACGGAGAAGACAAAGAGCGCAGCCGTGGGACCGGTGCTCTTAAAGCCGTCCTTGATGAGAGACGCAACATCCTTAAACGTGTAGTAGCCGCCGAACACCAGAATCAGCGCGAGTATCGACGGGAAGAGGATGAAAGCGATGCTCGGGAGGGTCTTGCTCTTAAAGAGCGTCACGACAATGGCAATGATTGTCAGAAACCCTAGTATGCCTACGGTTACTTGGTTCATACTGCATGTACCCCCTTAGTTCAAATTTGGCAGTAATATATAAAAGAAATATACTGAAAACACAGAAAGTTTACAAATATCATTTCGGCGGCAAATTTATAAGCGTATTCTTATGGTTAAGCTTTGTATGCAAAGCGCCCTGAGTGACAGAGACTTTGTACAGGAGGTAGATGTTTGGCAGAGAGAGAAACAGGCACGGCACTGCGCGTTCTTGACGCAGCGCTGGTGCGCGGAAGTACGGAAATCTTTCGAGATGTGACATTGGCGGTCGCGCCCGGAGAACTGCTTGCGTTACTCGGGCCCTCGGGCTCCGGAAAGACCAGCCTGCTCCGCGCGATTGCGGGCTTTTTGCCGCTCACGGCGGGCGAAATCCGCTTTGACGGCGAGCGCATGAACGAGCGCCCGGTCGAAGAGAGACAGCTCGGCATGGTCTTTCAGGAGCACCGCCTGTTTCCGGCGCTCACGGTCTATCGAAATCTGGAGGTCTGTCTGACCGGGACTGTGACAGCGCGTGTCACGGCGGCGGAGGCGGCGGCGCGCATTGCGGAACTTCTGCCCGCACTCGGACTCACCGGACTCGAGGCGCGCTTTCCGGCGGAACTCTCCGGCGGACAGCAGCGCCGCGTGGCGCTGGCCCGCGCCCTTCTCGTGCGCCCGCGGCTCTTACTGCTCGATGAGCCCTTTACCGGTCTTGATGCGCTACTTCGCCGGGAACTCACGGAACTTCTCCGGCGAGAACAGCGCTCGCGCGGTCTCACGACGGTGTTTGTGACACATGAAGAGGAGGATGCGGCGCGGATTGCCGACAGCACGGCCCGCTTCTATGACACAGCGGGCACGCGGAGCTTTCGGCAAGCACCTTCACAAAGGTTTTGATTGACAGAAAAAGGACTTTTCCGTTACAACAGAGAAAACATATCATGTTAGCGGCATCTTTCGCGTTCAGAGAGGAGAACAGAATGAAGACACGCATCGGTATTTTGGGCTACGGCAACCTGGGAAGAGGCATTGAGAGTGCAATCAAACAGAGCGAGGACCTGGAACTCGTCGCTGTCTTTACACGGCGCGATCCGAAGACCGTGAAGATTCACACGGAACAGGTCCCGGTCGTCGTGCTCTCCGAGGCGCTCGACTGGAAGGATAAAATCGATGTCATGGTGCTCTGCGGCGGCAGCGCGACCGATCTGCCGACCCAGACGCCGGAATACGCGCGCCACTTTACCGTGATCAACAGCTTTGACACGCATGCCAAGATTCCGGCACACTTTGAGGAGGTGGACCGCGCGGCAAAGGAGAGCGGCCACCTGGCCATCATCTCCCTCGGCTGGGATCCGGGTCTCTTCTCCTTAAACCGCATGATGTCTACCGCAATTCTCCCGCAGGGCAAGAACTACACCTTCTGGGGCAAGGGCGTGAGCCAGGGACACTCCGATGCGGTGCGCCGCATCGCGGGCGTGCTGGATGCGAGACAGTACACCATTCCGGTTGATAGCGCCATGACGCGTATTCGAGGCGGCGAGCAGCCGGCATTCACCGCGCGGGAGATGCATAAGAGAGAGGTCTTTGTCGTGGCCGCGGAAGGTGCGGACCGCGCCGCAATCGAGGCGGAAATCAAAAACATGCCGAACTACTTCGCGGACTATGACACCGAGGTACACTTCATCACGGCCGAGGAGATGCGCGAAAAGCACGCGGAACTGCCGCACGGCGGCTTCGTGATTCGGAGCGGCGTGAGCGGTTTTGACGGCGAGCACAGGGAGCTCATTGAGTACAGCGTGAAGCTCGACTCGAACCCCGAGTTTACCGGCGCCGTGCTCGCGGCCTATGCGCGCGCGGCACACCGCCTCGCGGCAGAGGGACAGCAGGGCTGCAAGACCATCTTTGACATTGCACCGGCTTATTTGAGCCCCCTCAGCGCAGAGGACCTGCGGGCACAGCTTCTGTAAGCGCAGAAAAAACGGGAGAAAAGGCCGTATCATAAGGGAAAGCGGCAGCATGACCAGAGAGTAATTCCGGAGGCGAACAAGAAAGAAACAGCGGCGCAGTGCGCCGGAAAGCGAGAGGACGGAGACATCCGTCCTCTTTTTGCGTTCTCCTGTTCTTACTTAGAAAACGAGAGATGAAAGAGAAAGCCGGGAAGCCCCCGACTCGGAAAACCACAGGTCAGAAACCCAAATCAGAAAACGACAAGATAAAAACCCGGATCAGAAAACGATAGGTCAGAAAAATCGGATCAGAAAATCAGAGGTCGGAAAACCACAAGACAAAATCCGGATCAGAAAATCGCAGGCAGAAACCCGCAAGGCGAAAAGGCCACATGGAAACAGGACGACAGAAATTTAAAATTATTTTGAAATACCGATTGACAGGCGGGAAAGCCGTGCTAAAATCTAGTTAAAAGAAATTTTAAGGAGGTGATGTCCGTATGGGAGAGAGCAGTATTTTTAAAGTGCTCTCGGACCCGCAGCGGCGCGACATTCTGGTCATGCTGCGGGAGGGGCGCATGAGCGCCGGAGAAATCGCGGAGAAACTCGGCGTGAGTCCGCCGGCGCTCTCTTACCACCTGCGGCTCTTAAAGGGCGCAGAGCTGGTGAGCGAGTATAAGGAGAAGAATTATGTCTACTATGAACTGAACACATCCGTCCTGCAGGAATTGATCCTCTGGGTGGAACAGTTCGGAGGGAGGAAGTCATGAAAAAAACAGTGTGGTTACTCGCGGTGCTTACTCTGATGGTTACAATCATTCCTCTGCAGACCATGCCTGCGTTGCTTCCAGTGGATTATTCAATCGGCGGAGAGGTGAGACGCTGGGGCAGTAAGTACAGCTATCTGATTTTACCCATGGTCACGCTTTTGATCACGCTGCTCTGGCAGTTTCTTGTGGCACACTTTGAACGCCGGGTCGTCGGCGATGACAAAGAGGCACAGGGTGCGGCGGCGAATGCAAAGGTGCTTGTATCGGTCGGGCTTGTGATGAATCTCTTTTTCTGCCTGCTGCAGGCCGGGCTGCTGTGGTCTGCGGCCTGGACCGCAGAGCATTTCGGAACTGCAGGCGGAGCGCAGGCGGGGGCGAGCATTGCGCAAACAGCGCAGAAAGCGATGTGTGTTCTGACAAGCGTTATGCTGATTTTGCTCGGCAACATCTTGCCGAAGACCCGGAAAAACCGCAATGTGGGCGTGCGCCTGCCGTATAGCCGGTATAACGACATCACCTGGCAGAAGAGCAACCGCTTTGGGGGCACAGCCATGGTGATCGCCGGGCTGCTCGGCATGGCCAGTGCGCTGCTTGCGCCCTCCGCAGAACTTGCACTCGGACTGTTCACAGTATTTCTGCTGCTCGCCGTTATAGCGACCACATGGTATTCAAGGAAAGTGTATTTGGAAGAAAGTGCGGAAAAATAAAATCAAAAAGAGCTTCTCTGTTTGTCTGCGATGAACGCAACAAGACCGTCCTGCGGGAGTTGATTTTCCGGGCGGAACCGTTCGGAGGGAGGAAAGCATGAAACAAGTTACAAAAATGATTGCGGCGCTCTGCCTGTTTGTGACGCTATTGGTTTTGCGGGAGCTGCCCGCAGAGATACCGGTGCACTTTGATTTTGTCGGAAACATTACGCGTTGGGGGAGCAAGTACGAACTTTTAATTCTGCCGGTGATTTTGCTTCTGATTTCGTTCGGCAGCCGCTTTCTACTGCTTCATTTTCATAGAAAGGCGGAACAGGCGGAGAGTGACAAGGAAAGACAGGCAGCGGCCGCGAATGCCAAGGTACTCGGTATTGTAATCTTCTCGCAGACCTTGATCTTAAGCTGCATACAGGGCGTTCTCCTCTATAACACCGTGCTTGCGCTGCGGGGCGAGAGCTTCCTCAGCACCTTCGCGGGCGAAAAACTCATGACCATACTCTGCGGATCCCTGCTTCTTATGCTCGGCGACATTCTGCCGAAGTGCAGACGAAACGGCGTGGTCGGCTTCCGTCTGTCTTGGACCAAGTATAACGACCTCACCTGGCAGAAGAGCAACCGCTTCGCGGGGATGATGCTGGTCGCGGCGGGGGCGCTCGGGATTGTGAGCACTGTCTTTGCGCCGAAGGGCTACGGGATGTTCTTACTGTCTATCTATATCATGGCGGCAATTGTGATTTCGACTGTGAGAGCGTGGCAGGTCTATCGGGAAGAAAAGGCAAAGGAGCAGAGCTGAGGCTGAAGCAGTGCCGGACACAACGGAACGCGCAGCTTACGGAATGCTGTACTGTGGCGAAATAGTAAAAAAAGAAGTATGATAGGCCTTCGTACCGCCACGCGGTGCGAAGGAGGATTTTATCGTGAAAGTTATTATTGTGAACGGCAGTAGCCATGCGAACGGCACCACCATGCAGGCAGTCAAAGAGATGCAGAAGATTTTCTCTGCGGAAGGGGTGGAGAGCGAGGTCGTACAGCTCGGCAATCAGCCCATACGGGACTGCATCCAGTGCGGCTATTGCGGGACGCACGATGCCTGTGTGTTTCGGGATGACGCGGTGAATCAATTCACGGTGCTCGCCAAAGAGGCCGATGGCTTTGTCTTTGCGACGCCCGTCTACTATGCGCATCCGAGCGGACGCATTCTGGCTTTCCTTGACCGGGCGTTTTATTCCGTGCAGAATGTCGAGAATCCCTTTGCCTTTAAGCCCGGCGCTTCGATAGCTGTCGCGAGAAGAGGCGGCACCACGGCCTCCTTTGATGTGCTGAACAAATACTTCGGAATCTCGCAGATGCCGATAGCAGGCTCCACCTATTGGAACATCTCTCACGGCCTGACCGCGGAAGATGCCGCCAAGGACGAGGAAGGCATGCAGACCATGCGGAACCTTGCCCGGAACATGGTCTGGATGATGCGAAGCTTTGCCCTCGCAAAAGAACAGGGCATTCCGTACCCGGAGACCGAGGGAGAGGCAGTGACCAACTTTATCCAGCGGGAAGATTAAGCGTATGGTAGAAAAGAGCCACAAAGGTGGCTCTTTTTTTCGTGAACGCGTTATACTGTTATCGACAGGAAGCAATTATTAAAAGGTAAAAGCTGTGCGCGATAAGAGAAAGGAGAGTGTGTGCCATGGGACATGATTTATCGTGGATTTGCCCGAACTGCGGGTATGCGTTTTACGCGCAGCTGGGAGTCAGTTTCAGTTATCCCTGGGTTTGCCATCAGCTGATTCAGAAAGCGCGTGCCGGTGCATACGGCGCCGAGTGGCAGGATTTGGTAGAAACATATCCCGGAACCTTTCTGGATGGGGAATTCGTGTTGCTTCGGTGCGAGAACTGTGGTAGCTTTGACAACGAAGCATTGTTGACAGCCTATATTCCGAAGGATGCCGAATTACAGGCAAAGCCGCTCACGGAAAAGCAGTGGATTGTGCCCGAGAAGGAAGGGTACGAACTCTACGGGACTTACGAACACCGCTGCAAGCACTGCGGCGGAAAGATGCGTGCCTTTTCGGAACAAGAAATTATTGAAAAAAAAGTTGACGAGATATGCCCGCGTTGCAAGACAGCCTTAAAGTTGAAGGACACTTATTGGCGGGATTAAGCGCTATGCTACGGAGCGTAGCAAGAAAAATTAGAAATGTAAGCCCGCGTTTCTTGTGTGCCGCTGCGATTTTTTTATACTGAGGCCATCAAGACACAGGAGGTCAAAACATGACAATCGCAGAAACAATCAAAATCCTTCGGAAGACCGCGGGCATGTCCCAGGAACAGTTGGCAGAGGAACTGCATGTTTCGAGACAGGCCGTTACCAAGTGGGAGACTGAGGGCGGCACGCCGGACATCGAGAACCTTCGGGCAATCGCAGCCCTGTTTGGAATCACCGTAGACGAACTGCTTACGGGGGAGGCAAAAGCGCAAGGGGCAGCGGCGCATCGCTATGAGAGCTTCACCGAATACGATATCGACGAAGTGAAACACTACGATATGAAGTTCGGCAGCGCCAAAGAAGTATTCCTTTCCGGGCATCCGGGAGAAAAACTGCGCATTCGCCTGGTCTCCGATACTCTTGCCTCGCTGCAGAGTGATTTTAAAATCAAACTGGACGATACAAAGCGGCGGCTCGATCTGGAACTGCTCCGTAAAAACGGGATGAGCGAGAGCGCCTCAAAAGAAGGACTCAGCATCTACGCGGAACTCCCGGCGGCCTATCTCGGAAAAGTAGAGTGCGCGGTCAATGCAGAGCTGGTAACGCTTTCATCTCTGGACTGCGAGCGCATGGAACTCGGCGGAAGGAACCGGAAATTATATCTCGATGCAGTTCCCGGCATCGTGGAAATTGACGGTAACCTCGATATGGAGATTCACTGCCTTAGCCTTGCGAGCTCCTTGGAACTCAACCAGCTCTCGGCCTGCTCAAAGCTCTATGTCCCGGCGGATGCGGTCTTTTCCGCAAAGGCAAAGGGCATAGGCACACAGATTTCTTATGTGAGCGAGGGAAAAGCAACAGAGCCCTTTGATACGCCCGGCGCAGAAAAGCGGATTGAGCTGAACGGGATTAAGAGTGAACTCGTGATTGGCAGAGAAGAAGTGTAGGAAAAGGGAAAAGATAGAAGAAAAGGGCGCCGCTCCGGAGGGAGGGCGCTCTTTTTGCGTGTGCATACCTAACAGTTATTTTCACTGTTGTCATGAAAGAATACAATAAGTATAATATAATTGTACTGTTTCGTGACAAGGAGTTACCATGGGAGAAGCACTGAAGCTTATGTTCAAGGCGCACGGCGGTGTGATGAGAACTGCCGAACTGCAGCGAGAAGGGCTATATTACAGGAAAGTACAGAGTCTTCTGGAGGAAGGTAGGCTTGAGCAGCTGCGGCGAGGCTATTATCAGTATGTTGACGAGAATTCGTTTTCAGACCTGCCGATTCTGAAAGCACTGTTTCCGGATGCGGTTATCTGTATGGAGAGCGCGCTGGACTACTACGGCTACACGGATAGGACACCGGCGTATTGGCATCTTGCAGTCAGCAACCGGACCGCGCGCAAGCGCTTTCAAATCGAGTATCCGCTTGTAAAGCCTCATTTTATTCAGGAAGAACGCTATTCGGCAGGTATCGAAGAAGCGGAGATAGATGGGTGTACGGTCAAAATTTATGACAAGGAGAGAACCATCTGTGACCTGCTGCTGCACAGAAACAAGGTAGATGCAGAAGTATTTGCCACAGCAATTCAGCGCTATCTGCGAGATCCGGAAAAGTTCACGGCACGACTGTTCCAGTATGCAAAGCTACTCCGTGTGGAGAGAAAGGTGAGGGAAATACTGGGGCCATGGCTGTAAAAAATATGGCGGAATCTGTACTGACATGGCTAAAGAACCAAGCGAAGGAAGAGAGAATTCCGTTTCAGTTGGTGTTGCAGCTGTTTGCGCAGGAGGAGTTTCTGAGAAAGCTGTCGCAATCCGAATATGCGAATCATTTTGTTCTGAAAGGCGGTATGTTCATATACACGCTTACGGAATTCCAATCGAGGCCGACCAAAAGATATTGATTTTCTCTTGAGAGACTTGCACGGAAGTATGGAGAATATAGAGCAGACCATGAAAAACATCTGTGCAATAGGGACCGGAAATGATTTTATTCAACTGGAAGTAATTAGAACAGAGAAAATCACGCTTGAAAAAAAGTATCCGGGTATAAAAACTACTTTGCTCGGAAAAATCGGTAAAGTCAGGATGCCATTTTCCATTGATGTGGGGATTGACGATGTCATTGTTCCGGCGGCGGTGGAACGCGCTATTTCTACGAGACTTCCGGACTTTGAAGCGCCAAAGCTATATACATATTCTCTGGAAAGTACGATAGCAGAGAAATTCGACGCCATTCTCCTTAGAATGGCAGGAACTAGTAGAATGAAGGATTTCTATGATATCTATTATCTCTCCGAAATGATTGACTATGAGGGACAGATACTTTCCGAGGCCTTAGAGAGTACCTTGAAGCATCGTGGACGAGTAGTCTCGGAAGATGTGTTTGCGCAAATACGCCTGTTTACAGAGAATGAGGCTTTGTTGACACAATGGAAGGCCTTTGCACCTGCAAAGGAGATAGGCCTGTCCTTCGAGGCTGCTATCAATAGACTGGAGCAATTTCTTGAACCGGTATATCGTTGCATCCTGCTGAAATCGGATTTTGAGGGCCATTGGTCCTGCAAAAGCCGTCAGTGGCAGCGAACATAATTGAAGAAGACCATCTCCGGATGGTCTTTTTTGTCTGTAAAACCCCCTTCCGTTGTGCTATGATGTATAAAATGCGTAAGAAAAACGTAAGAAATGAATTCCGCACTTGGAGAAAATGCTGTAGGGGGGAGTCGGAAACGTGGCTACGTCGGTAAAAGTTCTGAATAATACGACAGAAAAGCTTCTGGATGATTTGAAGGATACCATACGAAAGGGAAGCAAGGTTTCGATTGCGGCTGCCTGCTTTTCCATCTATGCCTATCAGGCCTTGCAGAAAGAACTGGAAGGCGTCGAAGAATTCCGCTTTCTCTACACCGCGCCGAGTTTTGTGGAAGATAGCGCAGAAGGGCTGGGAGACAGAGAGAAGCAGAGAAAGGAATTTTATATTCCGAAGTTTTCGGGAGAGTCCGGTCTCTACGGGACGGAATTCGAGATTAAACTCCGGAACGAACTCACGCAGCGCGGCATTGCCAGAGAGTGCGCGGCGTGGATTCGGAAAAAGGCGAAATTCAAAGCAAATGCGGGAGATGGGGGCTTTAGCGGTTTTATGACGATAGAGTCCTCTCTTTCGACAACGGTTTATCCCTCTCTTCAGGAATTTACTACCGTCGATTTGGGGGCAGAGCGCGGAAACCGTCTTGTTGAGAATATAGTCCGCATGGAAGAGGAAGCGGGACAGGAGACCGAAGTCACCAAGTCCCTTGTCCGGAACTTTGAGTCGCTTTGGAACGATCGGGGCAGAATGCAGGATGTGACCGAGGCGGTCATTCGGAGAATCAGCTCCGTCTATGAGGAGAATGCGCCGGAGTTTATCTACTTTATGACGCTCTACCATGTGTTTCATGAATTTCTGGACGATATCTCCGAGGACGTACTGCCGAACGAGGCGACCGGATTTAAACAGAGTAAAATCTGGAGCCTGCTCTATGACTTTCAGCGCGATGCGGTGCTTGCGATCATCAATAAGCTTGAGACCTATAACGGCTGTATTCTGGCAGACAGCGTGGGACTCGGAAAAACCTTCACGGCCCTAGCGGTGGTCAAGTACTATGAGAGCCGCAACAAGTCCGTGCTGGTGCTCTGCCCGAAAAAGCTTGCGGAGAACTGGAACACCTATAAAGACAATTATGTCAACAACCCGATTGCGACAGATCGCCTGAACTACGATGTGCTCTTTCATACCGACCTGTCCCGCAGCAGCGGACAGTCGAACGGCCTGGATCTGGATCGCCTGAACTGGGGAAATTACGACTTGCTGGTCATCGATGAATCCCATAATTTCAGGAACGGCATCGGCAGCCACAGCAATACCCAGGATAACCGCTATCAAAAACTCATGGAGAAGGTGATACGCGCGGGGGTAAAGACCAAGGTTTTAATGCTCTCTGCGACACCGGTTAATAACAACTTCTCGGATTTAAAGAATCAGCTGGCGCTTGCCTACGAGGGCAATGCCGGACAACTCGACAAAAAGTTAAAGACGAAGAAGAGCATTGACGACATCTTCCGCCAAGCCCAGAAGGCTTTTAACAGTTGGAGCAAGGAAGACCCCGAAGAGCGGAGCACGGAAAAACTGCTCTCTGCTCTGGATTTTGACTTCTTTGAGCTTTTGGACAGCGTGACCATAGCGCGCTCCCGGCGGCACATTGAGAAGTACTATGACACGGCGAAAATCGGAACCTTCCCCACACGCTTAAAGCCCATTTCCGTGCGCCCGGGGCTCACGGATTTGAATCTGGATATCAGCTACCGGAAAATCGCAGAGCAGCTCATGAAGCTAGCCCTCAGCATCTATATGCCGTCAAAGCACATTCTCCCCAGTAAGCTCGGGAAGTACAGGGATTTAACCCACAATAAGGGCGAGAATCTCACGCAGCGCGGGCGCGAGCAGGGCATTTGCCGTCTCATGAGCATAAATCTCTTAAAGCGCCTCGAGAGCTCGGTGCATGCGTTTTGTTTAACCTTGACGCGGATCAAAGACACTCTGGATACGACCATCGAAAAAATAGACCGCTATGACAGTACGCGCAGAGAGGATAGTATCGTAGATTCGGTGGACGGCATCGACTTTGATCTCGATGATGAAAACAATGATCTCTTTCAGGTGGGCAAGGAAATACACATTTCGCTTGCGGATATGGACTGGGTCAGTTGGCGAGCGGAACTTAAAAAAGATCAGGAGATTCTGAATGAGCTCATTCAGCTGATAACGGCGGTTACGCCCGCACACGACAGCAAGCTACAGGAGCTCTTTCACCTGCTCTCGGAAAAAATAGAACACCCGATTAACGAAGGCAACAAAAAAGTGCTCATCTTCTCGGCATTTTCCGACACTGCGGCGTATCTCTATGAGGAGGTCAGTGCCTTTTTGAAAGCGCGCTACGGACTGGATACCGCCATCATCACGGGAAGCGTTGACGGAAAGAGTACGGTAAAACAGTTTCCGGCAACCCTCAACAACGTGCTCACCTGCTTTTCTCCGGTTTCGAAGGGCAGAGAACTCCTCATGCCGGACAGCAAGGTGAATATCGATGTCCTGATTGCGACCGACTGTATCTCCGAGGGACAAAACCTGCAGGACTGCGACTATCTGATTAACTACGACATCCACTGGAACCCGGTGCGCATCATCCAGCGCTTTGGACGCGTGGACCGCATCGGCAGCCGGAACGCCTGCATTCAGCTGGTTAACTTCTGGCCGGATGTATCGCTCGACGAATACATTAATCTGAAAGCCCGCGTGGAGAGTCGCATGAAGGCGACCATACTGACGGCAACCGGAGACGATGACCTCATCAATGCCGAGGAAAAAGGAGATCTGGCCTATCGGAAGGCGCAGCTTCGGCGCATGCAGGAAGAGGTCGTCGACATAGAAGAGAGTTCGAACGGCATCTCGATTATGGACCTCGGGCTCAATGAATACCGTCTGGATTTGATGGAATACATGAAACATGACGGCACCATCGAGACGAAGCCGCGCGGACTCCATGCGCTGGTGCCTGCAACGGAAGAGCTGCCGGCGGGTGTCATTTTTGTGCTCAAAAACATTCAGGACAGCGTGAACATAGACGGGCGAAATCAGATTCACCCGTTCTATTTGGTGTACTTAAGGACAGACGGCAGCGTGGTCTGTGACTACCTGCACCCAAAGCAGTTGCTCGGCAACCTGCGCCTGCTCTGCAAGGGGAGGACAGAGCCCTTACAGGAACTCTGCGCGCGCTTTAACCGGGAGACACAGGACGGACGCGATATGAAAGCAATCTCAAAGCTGTTGGGAGAGGCAATCGATTCCATCTTGCAGGTCAAAGAAGAGAGTGATATCGACAGTCTCTTCACGCCCGGCGGCACAACGGCCTTAAAGAGTCAGGTCTCCGGACTCGGCGATTTTGAATTGATCTGTTTCCTGGTTGTCAAATGAGAGAGGAGCAAGTGTGCTGAACCTTCCGAAGTCCACGGAATTTGACAAGAAAATTCCGAAGCAGAAGTTCTATGACAAGATTGAGATATCACCGGAAGTCAAACGGGCCCTTGTGGAACAGATTAAAGAGATTCGTTGGGTCAACAAGCTCTCGCCGGATACACTCAATTTACAGCCGGGAACCAAGGTCACAGAACTCGAAGTGTTTCTCATACATCTAAAGGAGCGGGAACTGGATGAGCGGGTACTGCGGCAGATAGACCGGGAACTCCCGTATCACCTTTTGTTTCTGTTGGAATACGAAGAACAGTACAAGGCCGTAATCGGCTACAAAGAAGCGGCAGAGGCAGGAACGGCCGCATTTAAAGTGAACCGCTACTATGCGACCGCGTGGGGGAGCGAAGCGGAACTTCGCCTAGAACTCTGTGGACTGGATATCGATGCGGTCTATGAGGGCTATGTGAGGCAAATTGCGGGGGCGGCGCTTACCGGTACGCAAGGCAGTGATTTGCGAGAGAGCGTAGAGAGCGCAGCGCAGCAGGAGAAGCTGGAGCGGCAGCTTGCGGCGCTGGATGCAAGGATACGGAAGGAAAAGCAGCCGAAGAAGAAGTTTGAATTGGTGCAGGAGAGGAAGAGGCTGCAGGAACAGAGATAGGTGGGGAAAGTGAAGGATTTGGGGAATAAGTTCTTTGGTTTGATGCTTTCGTCGAGTGCAACATCCTGGATGATTGTATTATTTGGAATTAAAGAAAAGTGGAGTATAGGCTCTCTTTCGAGGTGGATGGTCGGAGTTGGCTTGTTGTTGATTCCGGTTATACTCTCCAAGATATCACTTTATATTGCTCAAGGACTAAGTAGAGAAACATTGACAGGATGTGAAGAAATTATACTTGCAGACAATGAATTCACACCTGTATATCTGGGATATTTTTTTGTTGCCTTATCGGTTTCTGATTTCATTACGATGATATTTGTTTTTGGAGTCGTGACTGTATTTGTAGTTCTTTTGCGAGCACAATATTACAATCCAATATATCTAATTTTTGGTTATCATTATTATCACATTACAACCAAGGAAGGAACAAAAATATTCGCCATTTTAAAAGGCGATGTTATCAGGAAGTGTCAGTGTGATAATTTTGGAAATCTAATAAGAATTAATGATTCGACTTTCATGGAGGTAGAAGGGAAAAATAATGATACAGCAGGCGTTTGTAAAAATAAGAGGACAGGGGAAGAATAACAAGTATCGAAAGATGCTTTCAACAAATGAACGAATGTATAATACGAAGGAAGAGGAGGTACACTCCTCAGTACCGTACACACCGGGTGCAGTTGTGGAGGAAGGGGAATGGTTCAAAATAGAAGGGTTTTCAAATAAAGAGTATGCATCAGAATTGGAATCAATCTCGTTTGATAGTGTAGACTACGAGTTACTGAAACGAGAAGAATACGATAAAATCGACTACATGTTTGTGGAACATGAGGGAGTGCTGTATTTTCAAAATGTTACTAAATCAAAGCTGATAAAGAAGAAGGGAATGTTGTGGATTGGAGGTGAATATAGATATCTACAGGAGGCAGAAATATTGACAGTTAATCAGCATCCTGATGCGATATATGTCAAAGAAGAGGATTCGCTATACTTTAAAAACCTCCGAGCCATAACGGGAATATTTAGAGGAATAGCAGAACTATATCGAGAGGCTACTGAGCAAGAAGTAGAGGGGTTCCTGGGAAATGAATTTATAGTTCTTGTAAATGAGTTTACTTCAAGCCACGTTAAAATTCCAAATCGAAGACGCATTGCACTGGCAGCCGATACGTTATCAAGGATAGATAAGAAGGGAAAGAAGGATATCTTATTGTATATCCGACAGTACTGCCCCAATATTGTTGTTGGTAACAAAATACAAGTTGGATCAGAAGACGATTTGAGACTAGTGCTATATGGAATAGAACAACGCTTTTATACAACTATAGTTGGCGCTGAAAAAAGGGTGGCCAACTCCGTTATTCCGCTACCAAATCAATCATGATAATTTAAGGAGGCCCCATGACCCATCTAAAACTTCACTCCCTCGACAAGGTCGCCGCGAACATCGATGCCATCGCGGCGCTTTTCCCGAACGCGGTGACCGAGGTGCTGCGCGACGGGAAGGCAGAGTGCGCCATTGATTTTGATGTGCTCCGGCAGGAGCTCTCGGACAGCATTGTGGAGGGGCGCGAGGAGCGCTATCAGTTCACCTGGCCGGACAAGCGGAAGGCCGTGCTTGCGGCGAATGCGCCGATTACATCAACCTTACGCCCGGTGGTCGCGGACAGTGTCGGCAAAGACGGCACACCCGGAGGTTTTGACAGCGAAAACCTCTACATTGAGGGTGATAATCTGGAAGTCCTGAAACTCTTGCAGGAGACCTACCTTGGCAAGGTCAAGATGATATACATTGATCCGCCCTACAATACCGGAAATGACTTTGTCTATGAGGATGACTTTGCACAGAGCGCGGCCGAGTATCTTGCGGGCAGCGGGCAGTACGATGAAGCCGGTAATCGCATGGTTACGAATACCGAGAGCAACGGTCGTTTTCACACGGACTGGCTTAACATGATATATCCGAGATTAAAGCTCGCAAAGTCATTATTGAGTGATGATGGTTTTATATCGATTAGTATAGGTGAAGAGGAAGCAGATAATTTAAAAAAGGTTTGCGATGAAATTTTCGGAGAACAGAATTTTAGAAATGTTTTATCTGTACGAAGATATGATAAAAACTTAAATCTTCAGTTCGCAGCTGATGGGCTACTGACTATGAATGTAGGATTGGAGTATATTTATATATATTCAAAGATTCCATCTTCTAAAATGAGTGCAGTTTACAGGAAATCAATTGATGATAGAGAAAGCACAGGATATTGGAAAGGCTTCTGGAATAATGCAGATAGACCGACCATGAGATATGAGATACTTGGATACAAACCCCAAGAAGGTCAATGGAAATGGAAAGAAGATGTTGCACGAGAGGCAATTATTAATTATAAGGAATATGAGGATAAGTATTCTTCTTCTATGACGCTTGAAGAATATTGGAAAAAGACAGGGAAGAGCAAGAGATTTATCAGACGTAACATAAATGGTAAAGGAAAGAATATGGGAGTGGAGCATTGGGTTGCTCCGGCGGAAGGAATACTTAGAAACAGTAACTGGTCAGATTTATTAATATCCAAACAGTCGGGATTAGATATACCGTTTGACAGTCCTAAGAATACCGTAGTTTTAATGGAACTTATTAGGTTATTTGGGATAACGGATGAGGATATCATTTTCGATTTCTTCTCCGGTTCCGCAACCACGGCTCATGCTGTCATGCAACTGAATGCGGAGGACGGTGGTCATCGCAAATTTATCTTGGTGCAGTTGCCGGAAAAGACGGATGAAAAGAGTGAGGCCTTCAAGGCAGGCTACCCGAATATCTGCGAAATCGGCAAGGAGCGCATCCGCCGCGCGGGTAAAAAGATACGTGAGGAGGCAGGAGAGGCGGCTTCCCTGCAGGACTTCGGCTTCCGCTGCCTGCGCCTTGACAGCAGCAATATGGAGGATGTCTACTACGAGCCGGAGAAGCTCGGGCAGCAGGATCTCTTCTCGCAGGTGGACAATGTGAAAGAGGGGCGCACGGCGGAGGACTTATTGTTCCAGGTCATGCTGGACATGGGTATTCCGCTCTCCTCAAAGATTTCGGAGCGCGACATTGCGGGGAAGAAGGTCTTCGATGTGGGGGATGGCTTCTTGCTTGCCTGCTTTGATAGCGCGGTCACGGAAGCGGTGGTCACGGAAATCGCAAAGCAAAAGCCGCAGTACGCGGTGCTACGTGACAGTTCCATGGCAAACGACAGCGTTGCGACCAACTTTGAGCAGATCTTTGCGAGCTACAGTCCGGAGACCGAACGGAAGGTGCTGTGATGATGAAATTTAATTTCAAGATTCAGCAATATCAGACCGACGCGGTGAATGCGGTTGCGGAAGTGTTTCGCGGGCAGCCCTTTGTCAGCACGGTTTCCTACCGCCGGGATTTGGGCACGCTTCCGGTAGCGCAGCAGCAGCTAAGCCTTGTCGGCAGTGCGGATTCGCCGGAGCTACTCAGCACCGAGGACTTAGAGAACGATGCGGGCTTTAAGAACGAGGAACTGCATCTCACGGACGCGCAGCTACTCGAAAACATTCGCGCGGTGCAGCGCGGCAACGGCCTGCAGGAATCTGCTTCGCTGAAACCGGCGCAGGGGCGTCTGGGGCTGGACATTGAGATGGAGACCGGCACCGGTAAAACCTATGTCTACATCAAGACCATGTTTGAGTTAAACCGCCTCTACGGTTGGAGCAAATTTGTGGTCGTGGTGCCGAGCATTGCAATCCGCGAGGGTGTAAAGAAGAGTTTTGAGATTACGGCAGAGCACTTTATGGAGTGCTACGGCAAGAAGGCGCGTTTCTTTGTCTACAACAGTTCGAATCTGAATCAGCTGGATGCTTTTTCGAGCAATGCCGGACTTAATGTGATGATCATCAACACCCAGGCCTTTGCGGCTTCGCTGAATGAAGATAAGAATGTGGATGGCCGGAAGGGAGATGCGGCGGCGCGCATTATTTTTACGGCGAGGGATAGCTTCGGTTCCCGGAAACCGATCGATGTGATTGCGGCGAACCGCCCGATTTTAATTCTCGATGAGCCGCAAAAGATGGGCAACGAAAAGGATTCGGTCACGCAAAAGGCACTTCGAAATTTTAATCCGCTCTTTTCGCTTTACTACTCCGCGACGCATAAAACGAGTCACAATGCGGTCTATGCGCTGGATGCCTTGGATGCCTACAATCAGCGTCTGGTGAAGAAGATTGAAGTGAAGGGCTTTGAGGTGAAGAATCTGCCCGGCACGAATCAGTATCTCTATCTCGAGGATCTTGTGTTATCGGCAAAAAAGCCGCCGTGCGCGCGCATTGAGCTGGAAGTTCGGCATAAGAACGGGGTAAAGCGGGAGCTGCATCTCGTGGAGCAGGGCGATAACCTCTACTACATTTCCAAGGAGATGGAGCAGTACAAGGGGCTGGTGATTTCGGAAATCGATGCGTTTGCCGGGGAAGTGCATTTCACAAACGGATTGACCTTAAAGAAGGGGAATCTGGTCGGCGACGAGTCAAAAGAACTGCCCCGCCTGCAAATCCGCGAGACCATCATCTCCCACCTGGAAAAAGAGCGGCAGCTGTTTAAGCTCGGCATCAAGACCTTGTCTCTCTTCTTCATCGACGAAGTGGCCAAGTACCGGCAGTATGATGAGGCGGGCAATGAAGTCCTCGGCGAGTACGGTCGCATCTTTGAAGAGGAATACCGCGCTTTGTTGCCACAGTACCGCACGGACCTGGATCCCGCCTATACAGCCTATCTCGATGCGGCGGATGCCGCTTCGGTGCACCGGGGGTATTTCAGCATCGACAAAAAGGGGCACTGCGTGGACAGCGCGCTGAAGCGGGGCGCGGATGTATCGGATGATATTTCCGCCTACGACCTGATCTTAAAGAACAAGGAGAGACTACTTTCCTTTGAAGAGCCGACGCGTTTTATTTTCTCCCACTCGGCGCTCCGCGAGGGCTGGGATAACCCGAATGTCTTTCAGATTTGCACCTTAAAGCACAGCAATAATACGACGAATAAGCGTCAGGAGGTGGGGCGCGGTCTGCGCCTTTCTGTGGATCGGAGCGGCAACCGCATGGATCGCTCGGCGCTCGGCGAGAATGTGCAGAAGATTAATCTCCTGACTGTCATTGCGAGCGAGAGCTATGCGGGCTTCGTGGACGGGTTACAGAAGGAGACCGAGACAGAGCTTAGAGAGCGTCCCAAGAAGGCGACGCAGGAGTACTTTGCGGGCAGAACCGTGCAGGTGGACGGAAAGACAACGAAGCTCAGTGAGACGCAGGCGCGGCAGATTTACAATTATCTTTTGCGAAACGACTATATCGATGACGATGCCAATGTGACCGCGCTCTATCGGGAGACCACGGAATATGCACCGGTCAAAGAAGAGTTAAAACCGTTTGAGGCAGAGATTCACCGTCTGGTGCATGCGATTTACGATCCGTCGCAGCTGGCTTCGCTCTATTCGGACGGCAATGAGACAAAAATCAATGAGAATCCGCTGAACGAGCGCTTTTACAAAGAGGAGTTCCAGAAACTCTGGACGACCATTAACCATAAGTACGCTTATACGGTGGACTTTCAGTCCGAGGAGCTGATTCAAAAGGCGATTGCGCACATTAACAGCGAGCTCTATGTGAGCCGCCTGCAGTATACGGTCACCGCGGGCAGTCAGGCGGAGCAAATCACGGCGGATCAGGTGAAGGATGGAAGTAGCTTCTTCGCGGCAAGATCGCGCACCGAGACACTTCGGACGGCACCGCAGAGCAGCCTTCGCTATGATTTAATCGGCGCGGTTGCCAAGGGAACGGTACTCACCAGACGCACCGTCGCAGCCGTTTTGCAGGGTATCGACGCGAGTCGCTTTGCGCTGTACCGGCAGAACCCCGAGGAATTCATTGCAAAGGTCATACGGCTGATCAACGAGCAGAAGGCGACCATGATTGTGGAGCACATCCGCTATGATGCGCTGGAGGGAAGCTATGACAGCGACATCTTCACCGCGGAGGCGCATAAGGTGCCGTTAGATATGGCCTTTAAAGCAAAAAAAGCTATACAGGACTATGTCTTTACGGACGGCAGTGCCGAAAAGAGCGTGGAGCGCCGCTTTGCGGAAGAGATGGATAAGGCGGAAGAGGTCAAGATTTATGCAAAGCTCCCGAAGGGCTTTCAAATTCCGACCCCGGTCGGCAATTACTCGCCGGACTGGGCCATTGTATTCCGCGAGGGCAGCGTAAAGCACGTTTACTTCATTGCCGAAACCAAGGGCAGCATGAGCAGCCTGGACTTAAGACCCATTGAGAAGGCAAAGATAAGCTGCGCAAAGCGGCTCTTTGAAAAGCTGTCAAACGGAAGCGTGCACTACGACCATGTGGACAGCTATGAAGAATTGCAGAAAATGATTTCGTGCTAAATGCTCGACTTTTGTAGTTTGGGAAAAGAAAACAGAACCGGCGTGTTCGATTCGCGCCGGTTCTGTTTCATTTTCCGGTTGCAATTGCAGTCAATCAAGATGATCAAGCTCCTTATGATGCTTTCCCATAGGAATGACCATAGGCGCATCCGAAGTAGGATCTGTGATGACCTTACTATCAAGCCCGTATACATCTTTTATAAGTTTTTCACTGATCACATTTTCAGGTCTTCCTTCGGCATAAAGATTCCCTGATTTGAGGGCAAATATATAGTCTGCGTATCTTACAGAGAGATTGATATCGTGCAGAACCATAATGACGGTGGTCTTCTTAGTCCTGTTTAGCTCTCCAAGCAAATCAAGAATCTCTATCTGATATGCTATGTCAAGAAATGTCGTTGGCTCATCTAAAAATAATATATCAGTCTGCTGAGCAAGTGCGAGTGCTATCCACACCCTTTGACGCTGTCCTCCGGAAAGCTCATCTACCGCTCTGTCTCGAAGCTCGGTTACACCCATAGTCTGCATAGCTTCTTCAATAGCCGTAAAGTCTTTATCATCCAGTCCCCGAAATACCTTTCTATAAGGGAAACGGCCTCTGCTAATTAAATCATAGACGGTTATTCCCTCAGGTACCAGTGGCGATTGTGGCATAAGGCTTATTATTTTAGATATTTCTTTGGACGAATACTCGGATACAGGCTTATTATCCAGATAAATATCTCCGCTCATGACTTTGTTTAACCTGCAAAAGGTTTTTAGAAGAGTGGATTTGCCACAGCCGTTTGAGCCTATGATCACTGATATTTTTCCTTCCGGTATGGTCAGATTAAGACCATTTATTATCGCTTTCCCGTCATAACCGGCCACAAGATTTTTGGCTTCTAATACGTGGTTTCCCATTAATTCACACCTCTTCTATTCATTCGAATAAGCAGATACAGCATATACGGTGCGCCTAAAAGCCCTGTGATAACCCCTACAGGATAGTGTACCGGAAATGCATGAAAAGCCACCAAATCTGCTCCTAAAGTAAGTGTTGTGCCAACGAGTCCCGCAGGAATAAGGCTTGATTTCCCCTTTCCGGTAAGGCTTGTGGCAATTGGTCCCGAAAGAAATGCCACAGATGCGATAGGTCCTGTGACAGAGGTTGCAAATGAAACAAGTATAACTGCACCTATTATCATTACCGAATAGGTAAGTCTTGTATTTAGTCCAAGTGATACTGCGAAGTTGTCTCCCAGAGGAATAATCTCCATATGTCTTGTAAGTGAAACCAACGCAATAGTGATTATCCCAACGACCAAAACAAGTGCAGGCACATCTTCCATCTGCACGCCATTTAAGCTTCCGCTCAGCCACTGCATGGTAGTCCCTACATCGTACTCCGCAGCTTTTGCCAGTAAATAAGATGTAACTGCTCTTAAAAGTGCTGAAATTCCTATGCCGACAAGGATCATTCTTCCATAGGTAAAATGCCCTTTAATTACTGAAAGCTTGTAAATGATTAAAGCTGTTGCAATTCCAAATATCATCGCTAACAAGGACACTATGCTTCCCCTAAGTCCAAGCACCAGTATGAGAAAAACCGCTGCTGTGCTTGTTCCTGCGGAAATTCCAATTACATCCGGCGAAGCAAGTGGATTGTGTAACAATGTTTGAAATACATAGCCCGCCACTCCAAAGGCAAACCCTGAAAATACAGCGGCCATCATCCTCGGAAGCCTCACATTTTCTACTGCATAAGATACTCCGTCAATCGTTTCGCCAAGTAAAACCTTGATTACATCTCTTATGGGATAGGACACACTTCCAAAGCAAAGCTCACAGGCTGATAGAATAAGGATAATGCTAAGAAGGGCAAGTACAACAAGCCGCCATCGAAGAATCCTTTTCTTATATCCAGCATTTAGCTCTGTCATAGACTCTTTACCCTTCCTTTCCGAATGGCCAGAATAAATACCGGTGCACCAAGGACGGCGGTAACGATACCCACCTCAGTCTCTCCCGGCAAGCTTATTATTCTTCCTATTACGTCTGAAATAAGCATAAGTATAGCTGAGCCTAGAAAAGAAAGAGGCAGCATTTTACTCATTTCACTTCCAAATATCAGCCTTATAATATGGGGAATGATAAGCCCTACAAAGCCTATTGGTCCTGCAAGTGCTGTAGTAGCACCGCATAATAGTACGGATGCAAGAGCTCCTATGGTTCTTGTCATCACTACATTAGTCCCAAGGGCAGTAGCGGCTTCATCTCCCAAAGCCAGATTATTCAAATACCCTGATATAAACATTGATATGATAAAACCTACTATCAGGAATGGGCTAATGAGCATAATATTTTCCCAGGTTGCACTTCCTATGCTCCCTATTTGCCAGAACCTAAAAGCTTCCATTACCCTGTTATTTGGCAGCATAATGGTACTAACAAGTGAACCTAAGACTATGCTTACAGCCGAACCCGAGAGCGCCAGTTTTAGTGGTGTAGCACCGTCTTTGCCCATACTTGCTACACTGTATACAAAAACTGCGGTAACGCCTGCTCCTGTTATGCCAAGCCAGATGTATTGATAGGCAACAGTAATATTAAAAAATGCTATACCGGCGACCACGAAGAGTGATGCGCCGGTATTTACACCAAGTATACTTGGATCAGCAATGGGATTCCTTGTTATACTCTGCATAAGAGCCCCTGATATGCCAAGAGCGCCTCCCGCAAGTATGCCAAATACGGTTCTTGGAATTCTTTGGAATATGATAGCAGCCTCAAGGCTATCCGGATCATTTCCGAGGAGAACGTCTACAACCTTAGAAAATGCTATGTTTTTAGCACCCAGCGATATGGAAAATACTGCCATAATAGAAAGCAGGGCTAAGCATAAGATTATAGAAAGTACAAACTTTTTATTTCCCATGTTCACTATGCCTTTTTATTGAACGACTGCATTGATTGCTTCAAGATAGTTCACAAGCTCTGCCTTTATAGAAAGCACGGAAGGATTGCAGGCCGCTGCAAGATTGCCGTTGTTGTCAAGCACCACTACCCTGCCTTCTTTGACTGCCGGAATCTTAGAGAAGATTGCGTCTTTTTGCAAGGCGGCAACTGTCTTATCATCACCGTAAGTTATAATGATATCCGTATCACTTAGAGCATCAACTGCCAGTTCAGAAGATATCTGCACGTAAAACGCATTTTTATCTGTTGCCAGGGCCTCTACCTTTTCAGGAAAGGTAAAGCCTAAGTCTGTAAGATATGCTCCTCTTGGATCTGCTGTTCTATAAACGGAAAAGCTACTGAGGTCAGCTGCATTGATATAACAAATTGCTGCACTCTTGTTCGCAAGGTTAGGATATTTTGCGAAGTTTTCTTTTATAAATGCATCTGTATCTGCAACCAGCTTCTCTCCCTCGGCTCTAAGTCCTAAAGCCTCTGCAACCTCAACTGTCTGTTCTCTCCAGGTAGTCTTCCAAGCTGTTTCTTTGAATGGAAGGGTTGGTGCTATCTCAGAGAGACGCTTATAAGCCTTTTCATCCATTCCCGAGTAAGGGGCTACTATTATATCAGGCTTGGCTGCTGCAACAGCCTCATAGTCATAGCCTTCAAGGTCGTTAAACACATTTGGATTATCAGTTCCAAGCTCCTTAAACTTCTCCTCGGTCCAAGGTAAAAGACCCTTATCGGTAACAGGTCCCCAGTTTGCCCTGGCTGTACCCACAGGAACAATTCCAAGGGCCAAAACTGCATCTGCATTATTCCAGTCAAGGGTAACAACCCTTTCAGGCTTAGCATTAATAACAGTTTCTCCATAAGCATGCTTCATTGCTATAGGAAAAGAAGCAGTGCTTACCGCACCGGAAGAAGATGTGTTTTCTGAAGACTTAGATGAAGTTGTCACACTGGCACTCTTTGCCGTGGCAGAACTTTCACTTCCTCCGTTTTTAGCGCCGCAACCTGCGACCACTGCAACTGCAAGTGCCATAGGTATTGCTGCATTCAATAGATTTTTTGCTCTCATAGCTCCCCTTTCTCGCATGCGTTTTTTACAAACGAACACCCTTCTGCTGCATCTTGGTTAAACATAACAAACCAGGCAAAAGAAATCAATATCGTTAACATACAAATATAAAAATAAGCTTACCATCATTTAGTGCAATTTTTTACGGTCTTCCCCATAACTTCCGAATCTCCCAATGCCGACCGAATTTGTGTATATTGGATACCATACGAAAACTTCTAATGAAAGAGATTGCATTTCATCCACATGTTATAATGTCTTATATAGTATAGGCTTCAGAGGATGCTTTCTTCCGGGAATGCACAACTTTCTTTGTGCCGGTTTTTTAGTTCACAAGAAAACGAGCGTTTTCGCACGCACTGACGAATTAAAGAAATAATGACAATGAATGGAAGAACTCTGCGATGATCTGGGGATGTCTATGACGACTGCTTTTACGATTTTTGCGAAGCGCATGACCGGGGAGCGGAGAATTCCGTTCGATGTCTCGGCGGATTGATTTTAATCCGAGAGCAATATAAGATATCTGAACGGAATCACAAACGATGTGTGGGAAGGCAGGGCGCATTTTACAGAGCATGTTCTCCTTAAGGATGAAGATAGCTGAGCTTTCTTTGGGAGGACAGAGCGTGGGCACTATGAAGACTTCGTTGAAAGGAGAGCAAGCGTATGCAAATCGAAACCGAACGCCTGCTGCTCCGCCCCTTTACGGAGGCGGACGCGGCGGATTTATACCAATATGCCCGGGACCCGGAAGTGGGTCCTGCTGCCGGATGGCCGCCGCACGGCAGTGTAGAAGAGAGCCGGAACATCATCCGCCTGGTGCTGAGCGGTCCGGAGAGCTATGCCATCTGCAAAAAAGAAGACGGGCGCGTCATCGGCGCGATTGCCTTGTCGTTGAACGGAGATTCGAGGCTTGCGGAAGAGGAAGATGCGTGCGAGCTCGGCTACTGGATTGGGAAGCCGTTATGGGGGCAGGGGCTTGTCACAGAGGCTTCGGAAGCCTTACTTCGCCATGCGTTTACGGAACTCGGCATGCGGCGCGTGTGGTGCGGGTACTTCGAGGGCAATGAAAAGTCAAAGCGCGTGCAGGAAAAGCTCGGCTTTCGCCACGAGAAGACTCTGTGGGAGGTGGATGTACCCCTTTTAAAAGAAGTGCGTACCGAGCATGTGTCGTTACTCAGCCGGGAAGCCTGGATAGAGAAGAATATGTAAAAAAAGCGTGCTGTCTCAAACGATTGAGAGACAGCACGCTTTTTTAGTGATCACCATAATGAGATCCGCATTCGACAATTTCTAAAATATCACCTGTAATCCGAAAGACAATACGGTTTTTCTCGTCGATCCGAACGCTCCAATAGCCTGAGAGATTACCCTTCAAAGGTTCAGGCTTTCCCGTACAACGATACCCGTTTCTGTCAATATCTTTCAAAAGACGATTAATCCGTTTGAGTGTTTTCTTATCCTGATTTTGCCAAAAGATATATGTTTCCCACGCTTCGTCATGCCAAATCTTTTTCATGATTCTTCGATAAGTGCGTGCTCATGTACATTTCGTCCGGCTTTCATATCAGCGATGCGACGTTCCAATATAGCCATGTGTTCCGAATCATAAAATGGATCAACGGCAACTTCGAACGGAATTCGTTTCTCATTTGCAACCTTAGTGAGAAAAATATTAATTGCAGTAGAAACTGTGAGCCCCATGGCAGCGCAAGCGTTCTCAGCTTTTTCTTTTACTAAATCATCAACCCGTACATTTACCTGTGCCATCGTACCACCTCCTCAAATGCATTGTATAGCGTTTGCTTCTCAATGTAAAGCAATTTCGAAGAAATCACAGTACCATCTGCGAGATGTTCGCACATATTCGCTTGATATCCACGTTTGAAGTGAAGTCGAGCTGCAGGTTTGCGCCGTTCGAAAAGGCGAGGAGCAGTTCGCTGTCGATGTCCAGGAGGCCTGCGGTCTCCACGCTGAAATACTGAATCTTCGAGTAGGGATAGGAGGTATAAGATACCTTCTTGCCCGTGAGGCCCTGCACATTTGCGACAATCAGCCGCTTGTTGGTGAAGACCACCTGATCGCGTATGGTCTGGAAGGCCTGGGTGATGTTTTCGCCCGGAATGAGAAACATAGTAAGTTCGGGGCGAATGTTGGCAACGGGGATTTCCCGCAGATTCAGTAGGTTTCCGTCACCGCGGATTCCGGAAGATATACCCGGCATAATACTTTACCTCCTGCTGTTTTGAGACAGCATAGGGCAGACGGGGAATGGCGTCAAGCTTATTTGATTCCCATGAGCAGTGCGGAGTCGGCAATCATCATCCATCTGGCCTCACATTTTTTGACAAAAAGACCGTCCGCGGTGGGAATCAGACGTACTTCCGCATAGCCCTCGTCCTGCAGACTCTTTAAAAAGGCCTGCATGTCGCCGTAGGCAGAGGGATAAAAGATGTCGTGAATCACGAAGCGGCCGCCTTTTTTCAGGACACGGAGGCTCTCGCGGAGCAGGGCCTGACGGTCGCCCGGAATGTTGTGGTAGACATAATTGCTGGTCACAAGGTCAAAGCTCTCATTCGGGAAGGGGAGCTCCCGCGCATCGGCGCGGAGAAAGCGTACATTTTTGACGCCTTCGGCGCGGGCGTTATCTTCGCATAGTTTTTGACTAAAGGAAGCGTATTCCCGCCCCCAGCGGTCCACGCCGACAAAGCTTGCCTCCGGATTTCGCTTGGCGGCGGCTATGGTGAGCGCGCCGCTGCCACAGCCTACGTCCAGTCCCTTGCCGCCTGTGGGAAGTTTTATCCGAGAGGCGACTCCGTCTATGATGTGCTTCGCAAGTTTGCGTTTTCCGTTGTAGGAAAAGATGCGGTAGAGCATCAGCAGGTAGGCGGAACTTAAAAAGCCCACACCCGCGAAGGCAAAGCCGAGCGTAGAGATGAGGCGCAGAGCAGGTTTTCGCGCCTTTCTGCGGCAGAGAAGTCCCATGGTAAGAAAAGCGCTGCTTACAACCGCATTGCCGAAAATGAGACCCCGCGGCATCCAGTTTTTATAATCGGCTTTCATCTTGATTTCCTTCCTTCCTTATCTTTCTTGCGGATTCGCTTTCAGTCCTCTTATTTCCTTGCGAGTACCGTGAGCCAGGGCTTAGTCTCGTGGCGGAATATCCGCACCTCCGAAAAGCCCGCGGTCCGGAGCAGGGTTTCCAGTTCTTCTGCGGTGTAGCAGTGCATGCCGTCTATGATGCGCTCGTACCGAAGGCCTTCGGCATCCGTCCCGTCTGACTCGTTGCAGATAAGGAAGCTGCCGCCGCATTTTAAGATGCGGTACACTTCGGCAAAGCACTCCGCTAAATCGGGCCAGAAATATACGGTCTCAAAGGCGGTCGCCAAATCAAAGCGGGAAGCCGCGAGGGGCAGGGATTGTACCGAGGCCTTTAGGACGCGGCAGCGCCCGCGCACAATGTCGGGCTTATTATAGGCGCGGGTGCGACACACGGCGAGCGCGGAATAATCGACCGCGTAGAGCTTGGCCATCGGATAGCGGCGCAGCAGTTCCCGCACGTTGCGCCCGCCGCCGCAGCCCAGTTCCGCAATGACAAGCGGAGACAGCCCTTCGATGTGCGAGAGCCCCCAGTCGGAGAGGGCTGCATGACCTTGATTCATGGCATTTAACATGAGTTTCCCGAAGAAGCCCTCAGGCTTTCGGGTTTGCCCGAGAAAGCGTTTGAATAAGCCCATTGTTTTGTCCTTCCGTAGCAAATTCGAATGAATTAAGCAAGGCTAACGATATTATAGAACGCGCAGTTACGGATGACAAGACAGAAGACGTCGCGAATGTTATATCCACTCTTCCGCGAGGAGAAAGTCTCGAATATTGCAGTGTTTGATGCCGTTGCGACTAAAGTCGAATTCGTCGAGGGAGATTACGTACTTTGGGAAATTGTCTCGAATTTTCTCGTAGACCCCGAATTCACGCCGGATGGTATCTTCGGAAGCAGTAGATCTCTCATCTGCTTTGGCAAGAAAATATCAGTTACAGCTTTATCTTTTTGAAAAACAGGGGAGTTTTTAAGTTATAACGGAAGAAAATAGAAAAGTCGGCTCGGCGTAAAGATATAACTGAAAGAGGCATTCCGTCTTCGCGCTTCCGACTGGTATACTAAGCACATCGGCAAAATCAAAACAGAGGGGTGTCTCCAGAGAAATGAAACGCACATTTTCGTTTGCGGAAGCAAGGGAGTTACTGCAAAAACACGAGAGCTGGGAAACAGAGCGCGGCACGCTTTCGCGAAAGGCGGAGGATTGCCGCGCGGTGGTCGAGGCGGCTTGTGAGCACTTTGTCGCTGCGGAGACCATGAAGACGCTCAGGGATATCCCGGTCGAGGAACTGAACCGGGCGCGGCGCGGTCTTCGTGTGCGTCTGCTCCGGGAGAGCGGGTATGCGGATTACGCGGATTTGATGCTGGCTTCGGAGGAGCAGCTTGCCGCTTTAAACGGCATCAGCGAGGACGGTGCGGCGCTCATTAAGGATGCGGTGGCGGAGACAGTAACGCAGCTGAGACCCGGCATTAAGCTTCGGCTGAGCGCGGATAGGCGCACAGAGGAGACGAGTAACATTGTGCTAGCGCTGTATCGCTACCGCTTAGCGGAGGGGCTAAGCCGCGACGCGCAGGCGCTATCGGCGCGCTACGCCGCGGGAATCGGAAAGGCAATGGAAGAGCTGTCCCGCGGCAAGGGCTTTTTCCGCTGGCTCTTCACGGGAAAGGCGGAGAAGGATGCCGCGAGCGAGGCCTTTCTCTATCTCGAGGATCTCGCAAACGGTGCGTACGGAACAGAACTCACAAGGCTTCGCGAAGCGCGGCTGGAACTGGAAGCTTCCGGCACAGAAGCAGCTTGGGACTCCTTCGGAAAACAAGCCATTGTATACAGCAATCTCCTCGAAAGGCTGGTGCCCGGCCTACTCGGAAACGGCGATGCGGTCTACGGTCTGCCGGAAGCGTTGGCGCGCGAGGTGGAGGCAGAGCCTCTCTTTGCGGATGGGATGCGCTGCGAACTGCGCCGCTACCAGGCCTGGGGGGTTAAGTACATTTTACACCAGGGCAAGGTACTGCTCGGCGACGAGATGGGTCTCGGAAAAACCGTGCAGGCCATTGCCGCCATGGTCACGCTCCGCAATGCGGGGGCCACACACTTTGCTGTGGTCTGCCCGGCGAGTGTCCTGGTCAACTGGTGCCGGGAAATCACAAAGTTCAGTGACTTAAGGGCAATTAAGGTGCACGGCCCTTTGAAGCAGGCGGCCCTTTCGGACTGGATTACATCGGGCGGTGTTGCGGTCACAAGCTATGAGACCGTACAGCACTGGGAGCTCCCCGAAGATTTTGCATTCTCTCTGCTCACGGTGGATGAGGCGCATTACATTAAGAACCCCGGGGCGCGGCGCACGGTGCATGTGCGAAACTTAGCACTCCGCGCGGAGCGTCTGCTCTTTATGACGGGCACGGCGCTTGAAAACCGGGTGGATGAGATGGTGGAGCTCATCGGCGTATTGCGGCCGGAACTCGCGGCAGAGATCGGAGGGATGAAGATGCTCGTGACAGCGCCCCGCTTTCGCGAGTTGGTAGCACCGGTCTATTACAGACGAAAGCGCGAGCAGGTGCTGACCGAGCTTCCGGAACTTGAAGAGCAGGAGAGCTGGTGTCAGCTCGGGGCTGCGGAAAGGGGGCAGTACGAGGCGGATGTACTTAACGAAAACTATCACGCGGCGCGGCGGGTTTCCTGGACGGTCGGGGATATCGCGCGGTCCTCAAAGGCGCAGCGGCTTCTGGAAATCACAGAGGAGGCAGCTGCGGAGGGGCGTAAGGTACTTATTTTCTCCTTCTATCTCGACACCATAGAGAAGGTGAGAGCTTTACTCGGCGAACGCTGTATGGAGCCGATTACCGGCGCCATGACGCCCGCAAGGCGGCAGGAAGTGTTGGATGCCTTTGAAGCGGCACCGCCGGGGCAGGTGCTCGCGGCACAGATTGTGGCGGGCGGCACGGGGCTCAACATCCAGACGGCGAGCGTTGTGATACTCTGCGAGCCGCAGCTAAAGCCCTCCCTTGAGAGCCAGGCAATCGCGAGAGCCTACCGCATGGGGCAGGCGAGGAATGTGCTCGTGTACCGCCTTCTCTGCGAAGACAGTATCGATGAGCGCATCATGGAGCTGCTCGCGGAAAAGCAGGCGGTATTCGATGCCTTTGCGGATAAGTCCTCGGCCGCGGAGACGTTTGAGCTCGATACAAAGACCCTCGGGAAGCTGATGGAGGAAGAGATGCGGCGCATCGAGGCCAAGCGGAGCAGTGAGGCTTCGGGGCCTTTGCAGGAAGGTGAAGTAGAAACGGCTGAATCGAAAGCAGAAACGGTCGAAGCGGAATCATGAATTCGGACACGAAAAAGTCCCGGGAGCCTTTTTGCTCCCGGGACTTTTACATGAAATCAAAGCTGTGGAATACAGAGACTTGCCTCAGCTCTCAATGACGGGCTTTTCCGCTTCGCCTGAATTGGCTCTCCGTGCGAGCAGTTCCGCATCCGCCTTCGCGACGCTTTCCAAGTGGCGATCGGCGATGGACTGCAGGTCTTCGCGGAGTCGCGCCTTAATCACGCGGATAATGAGCTCCTCGGACTCGTGGATACCGTAGCTTGCGGAGTTGATGCAGAGATCGTAGTGGACAGCGGCACCCCACTGATAGCCGGTGTAGCGGTGGTAGAAGTGTCTGTGCGCCTTGTCCTCGCGCTTCACGAGCTGCGCCGCCTCCTTAAAGTTCAGCGAGTACATCTCCATTAAGCGCTTCACGCGGCTCTCGAAGGGCGCGGTGATGTAGATGGAGATGTGGGGAATGCCGGCATTTTTGAGAATCACATCGGCGGAGCGTCCCATCACGACAAAGTCTTCCTTCCGTGCGAGTTCCTCAATGTACTGACTCTGGTTAAAGAAGATGGCGTCCGCGGTGGGCAGACCGTGGAAGCGGTTAAAGTTGGCGGCGAAAAGACTCATGCCGTGTGCCTGGCGAATCTCGTCGAGGCTCTCGATGATGTCCTGATTCGGGCTTGCCTCGCGCTTTGCCTGCAGGCGCTCCAGCACGTCCTTAAAGATGGTCGCATCGTAGTAATTGATGTGCAGATCGTCCGCGAGCTGGAAGCCGATCTCCGTACCGCCGCTGCCGTAGGAGCGGCCGATACAAATCACAAGGTGGTCATCCTTCGAGAAGGGCTTTGCGCCGGTCACGAAGGGGTTTAAGAAGACGCGGGTCTGGTCGGAGATATCGCCCTTTGCGATCTCCTCCTCAAGCGCCTTGAGCTCCACAATGATCTCATTGTACTCGGTGAGGAGCTGCTTTCTGGCGGGGGTATCGGGCAGCGTGCGCGCCATGTTTCCGATTAAGGCCATGTCGGAGAGAATCAGCTGTCCCTGCGGGCGGAGCGAGAGCTCACGGCCGAGAACCGAGAGCACTTTTTCGCGGCTTCCGATCAGGGTGCGGCCGAGCGAGGAGCCGAGCTCCTTATAGATGGTTTCATCCAGTGCGTAAATTTTTTCTGCCAGTGCGCGGCAGCGAGCATCCAGTTGTTCCATGCGCTACCTCCTTAGAATAAGAAAAAGACCAGGGTGTCAATCACGAAGACAGGCACCAGGAACATGAGTGCCCAGCCGATGTAGCCGAAGAAGGAGGGCATGTGAATACCGTTTTCGTCCGAAATCGATTTGACCATGAAGTTCGGCGCGTTGCCGATATAGCTGTTTGCACCCATGAAGACAGCGCCGCAGGAGATTGCCTCCAGGAAAATCTGGGGTATCGTGCCGACGGTGGTCGTGAGTCCTGTTGTCATGCCGAGCGTACCCGCTGTGGTGAGGAAGACCAGGTAGGTCGGGGTGTTGTCGAGGAAACTCGAGAGCAGACCGGTTGCCCAGAACATCTGGAAGGGCTCGGTGAGGCCGAGCTTCGGTCCCATTTCCTTTAAAATCATGAGGGCGGGCTGCATCGTGATGAAGATGCCGATAAAGAGCTCGGCGACCTCCTGGATGGCACCCCAGGTAAAGTGGTTTGCGCGGCGTATTTCTTCCGGTGTTGTCTTGAAGGAGAGGAAGGCAGCCGCGAGTATCAGGACAATTTCAATGATGGTCGGGAAGCCGAGCGTGACTTCGCCTATGATGTGAAGGCCGCGCACCGTTCCCTCTGCGGTCCGGAACATGGGGTTCGAGGGCAGGGTTCCGCCGAGTACCACCGCGACGATAATCATCAAGAGGAAAATGATGTTGTGCGCGCCGCGGAGCGAGAGTTCCGTGCCGGGCTTCGAGATATCCGGGCGGTAGCCGCGTCTCACATCCTTGAGATAATAGTGCTTGTCAAGCTGCCAGAACACGGTGAGCAGAATGATCAGGTTCAGCACCAGAATGGGGAAGAGGTGCAGACTCCAGAGGAAGGGCACCCCGCGCATAAAGCCCATGAGGAGCGGCGGATCGCCGAGCGG
>ERZ773203.212-NODE-212-length-31490-cov-16.982885_pt1 | contig 31490 bp, 20 predicted proteins | sample MGYA00580529_ERZ773203 | MGnify/ENA primary metagenome ERZ773203 (study PRJEB29015, sample SAMEA2738176) | human oral metagenome | biome: human oral; feature: human-associated habitat; material: saliva | place: China | collected 2177 ... | reverse complement strand
AGATGGGAAAGAGCCTTGGCAACTTCATTACTCTCGAACAGTTCTTCACGGGCTCGCATCCAATGCTCGAAAAAGCTTATTCGCCCATGACTATTCGCTTCTTCATCCTCTCGGCTCACTATCGCGGAACGGTTGACTTCTCTAACGAAGCCCTGCAAGCTAGCGAGAAAGGACTAGAACGACTGCTTAACGGTATTGCCGATTTGCAACGCATTCAGCCTGCCAAAAACAGCGACGAGAGCACGGCAACCATCGTCAACGAATTGCCAGGAAAATGTTATGCGGCCATCAACGACGACTTCCAAACACCCATGGTGCTGAGTCATCTCTTCGAAGCATGCCGACTTATCAACACGCTTATCGACCATAAGGCGCAGATTTCGGCCCAACACCTCGAACAATTAGCTGCCACCATGCACCTCTTTGCCTTCCAATTGCTCGGACTTAAAGCCGAAAACGGCAACAACAATGATGCTCGCGAAGAGGCTTTCGGACAGGTTGTTGACATGGTTCTCGACCTCCGCGCAAAGGCAAAGGCCGACAAAGACTGGGCCACCAGCGACCGCATACGCGACGAACTGGCCGCCGCCGGCTTTGAAGTGAAAGACACTAAGGACGGCGCAACGTGGAAACTGAATAAGTAAAAGGTTTATAGCCTGTAGTTAAAACAGTTAACCTCGATAAAGATACCGACAAAGCGAAAGCCAACTCCCAAGTCGTTTTGGGGATTAGGCCTACAACGCGATGGCGAAGTGTTCTTTATCGAGGTTTACTAATGCCCTATACTAGAGGTTTCTAGGTTCATAAAAGCTTAAATCACCGAAATAAACAACTACGAAAGACACCAAGCATACCACTCCTCTCTCCCCTTTGGAGAAGTGCAGGGGGTGATTTTTTTTCCCTACTTCTAGGTATTGCACTATTCCTTACAACATCCTACCTTTGCATTAACAAATCAAAGGCGAGCTCTAGAATCATTGATAAGGTCACAAAAAGCCCTATGGGGCGTGCTGTGACTATATCGAAGATTTACAGAACATGCCTGAATTTAAAACAATTTAAAATGATAAAGAAAAGAACCGTAAAACAGATTTTATGTAAATCGGCGTTTGTTTTCGCCGCTACGTTCGTTTTTTCGCTGCCCACTTACGCAAGGCACGAGAACGAAGTGAAAGTTAATACCGAAGCCAACATTAAGGGACGCGTTGTGGATAGTAAAACACAACATCCTCTTTCACACGCGAGCGTGCTGGTTTTGGGTACAGTTATCACTACCACCACCGATGCCGATGGCCATTTTATGCTGCGAAATCTGCCTGTGGGAAAGGTGATTGTGGAAGTGCGCTCGGCTGGTTATAGGGCTTACAAACACGAGGTGACAACGCAAAAAAATAATACCCATGAGCTGAATGTGATGCTCAAGCCCGACGAAATTGCGCTCGACGAGGTTGTTGTGTCGGCCAATCGTAGTCAAACACTTAGACGTGAGTCGCCTGTGGTTGTGAATGTTCTGGACACGAAGTTGCTCGAGTCTACCCATTCTACAACCTTGGTGCAGGGTTTAAACTTCCAACCGGGCGTACGAACCGAAGATAATTGCACCAATTGCGGATTCTCGCAGGTGCGCATCAATGGGCTTGATGGTCATTATTCGCAAATATTAATCGACTCGCGACCCGTTTTCACGGCCCTTCAAGGTGTTTATGGACTCGAACAGATACCCTCTAACATGGTGCAACGTGTTGAAATTGTTCGCGGTGGTGGCTCGGCGCTCTTCGGTGCTTCGGCCATTGGTGGCACCATCAACATCATTACCAAAGAACCTAGCGAAAATTCGGCCGATGTGGCGCACACCATCACAGGCGCAACAAATGGCTCTACTGCTTTCGACAACAACACCACGGGCAACCTATCGGTTGTTACAACCGATAATAGAGCTGGGTTTTATCTCTATGGACAAAGCCGACACCGCGCTGCTTACGACCGCGATGGCGATGGTTACACCGACCTTCCCACGCTAGATAATAAAACTGTGGGGCTTAGCTCTTTCTTCCGACTCACCGATTACTCCAAAATAACGCTTAAATACCACGGCTTGAAGGAGTATAGACGTGGCGGAAACAAACTTTACTTGCCTGCTCACGAGGCCAATATTGCCGAACAAATCGAACATACCATCAACGGCGGAAGTTTGGGCTACGACCTCTTTAGCCTTAATGGTAAGGGACATTTCAGTGCTTATGCCTCGTTTCAAAACGTTGACCGTAAGAGTTATTACGGCGGACTGGGCGAACTGGCCACCGCTGCCGATGGACTTAAGGCCTTGAACGAAGCCTATAAACTGGGACTTAACCTCGATATGAGCGAAGACGATGCCGCCACGCTGCCCGCCAACCAACAACAAACGCTGGCCGATGCGCAAGCCTACGACAAAGCACAACGAGCCTATAACCTTACGCATAACATCAATTACATAGCTGGTGCGCAATATGTGCACAATTTCGACCGTCTGTGGTTCATGCCTTCGAGTCTTGTTGTGGGGGCCGAATATAGCTACGACCGCATTAAAGACCACTCGCTGGGCTACAACAGCCTGATGGAACAGCGCGTGAATATTGGTAGTTTCTTTGCTCAAAACGAATGGAAAAACAACCATTGGGGCTTGCTTCTGGGCGGACGACTAGACAAACACAACCTTATCTCGCATCTTATCTTTAGTCCGCGCGTTAATCTGCGCTACAATCCCACGCCCAACACCAATTTCCGACTTACTTACGCTGGCGGATTTAGAGCCCCACAGGCTTTTGATGAAGACCTTCATACGCGTATTGCTGATGGCGACCGTGTGAAAATTGCGTTGGCTAAGGATTTGAAAGAGGAACGTTCGCACAGCTTTAGTGCATCGGCCGACCTCTATAAAAGTTTTGGAACAGTACAAACCAACGTTCTTATTGAGGGCTTTTACACGCGCCTTAACAACATGTTTGCTACACGCAAACTGGCTGATGATGTGATTATTGATGGCGCACGTGTTGAAGAACGCTTCAATTCTAACGGTGCAACGGTGTATGGAATTAACCTCGAGGGCAAGGCTTCGCTCTCGTCGTGGGCGCAATTGCAAGCTGGTTTTACTTGGCAAAGCAGCCGTTATCGCACGCCCGAAGAATGGGACGACGATGCTGCTCCCGAGTTCAAAACCACTAAACGTCTGCTGCGAACGCCCAACACCTACGGATATTTCACCCTCACTGTGCATCCCACCATCGATTTTGCCCTATCGTTATCGGGCGTTTACACGGGTAGAATGTATGTTGGCCACCCCAAAGGGGGGAGCGAGCGCACCAACGACTTTGCTATCATTGAGCACACTCCCGCGTTTCTCACGCTTAACCTGAAGCTTGCCTATAATTTCTACATAACTAAGCAGGTGAAATTGGAGGCTAGTGCGGGGGTGCAAAACATGCTCGATGCTTACCAAAAGGATTTGGATAAAGGGGCTTCGCGTGCCTCCGACTATGTTTACGGACCTACTCAACCCCGCAGTTTGTTTCTTGGGGTGAAGTTTTCGTACTAGGTATTATGTCTTTTTTACCCAAAAACAGTGGGTAGAGTTGTTTTGATTTTGTGTATTGCTGGACACATTGCCGATGTTGTTATTGAAAATGTGGTGCACTACGCTCAAACAATATCATAGGCAAGATGCCGACAAGCCAACAAAAGATGAACTGGATGAAATGTAAGCAACATCAATTGTGTGATTAGTGGTCTTACAATTGATTTGGGTTTAAAAAGCTGGGTGTAATGATTGAAAGCTACGGTAAATAGACTTTACAAAACGCATTTCAGTACTACACCACTTCTAGAAAGGCAAAAACGCCTGTAGGCGATGCCAGTGGCACAATGAGCGACGGAGATGAAGCGTACAGATTCCTGATAAGTTTTGGGGTAAATGCTTTGGGCATAAAATCTCTAATAAAACTGGCAAATAACCTCCGTTTCTCCACGCACCGACGGTGCCTCTGTGACTTCCATTGCCTTGTATGCAATAAGCCTCTGTACACTCCTTTTCTCTGTGTGACATTCCGTCAGAGTTCAAAATTTAGGCGGACAGCCTTATGATTCCAAGTTTCAGAAGACCCAACAAAATGAGTAATTGCACAATGAAGACCTATGATTTCCATTATTCTGTTCATGAAGTGGACGGAAAAGAATTTGAGTTAATTGAATGTTCTACATGGCCTCGCCTAAATGTTCAAGTCATACACACCACACCCGAACGCTTTGAGGAGGACCTGAAAATCGTTAAAAGTCGTTCGCTCTGTGGCTATTCCCTGCTGGATAAGACTTTTATCCTAAAGCATGCAGGTGGAGAAGGCAACGGTGAATTAAAACAAAGTAATATTGATGAGATTTTCGACGGCATGAAGGAGATTATGAATGCTGCTGTGAAGTGGTGGATGAAAAATAAAAATAACATATAACACATAACAAGCAGCCCCTCCCCCTTGCCCCTCCCCCAAGGGGAGGGGAGTAGAATGCGCGATATCCCTGTGAGGTTTGATATAAAATAAAATTTGTAAACATAAAATAACGATATGTCAAACAAAGTCGCTATATTTGTAGTTCGGCACTTCAAAACAAATTTTCCTGTCACTTCTGTCATCATTTGTGGATGTTTAACTTGTTGATTTACAATGAACTCTACGCAAATGTTAAAATGACAGCAAATGAAAATAAAAGTAAGCTGTGAGGATATTAATAGGGCATTGTAACTGAAGACTGCTAAGTTTATGGCTGTAAAGACATTATATAAGACGATAAATACAAACGGAGAATATAGCTGTGGTGATATAGGTGTCACTACGGATGAATGGCTTGATTTATTAAATGATGAGAAGTCAATGCCATATCATGAGGCTTTGCTGTGTTTCCTACGTCAAAAAGAACATAAGGCAACTTGTGTAAAGGTTTCCCAAGTATATGGGAAGCCAGCCCAGTATTATAACAGTAAGGTGTATAACTTCTCTAAGTGGGTACAAAAACGCTTGAATAGATTTAGCGTAAAAGACGCAGACGATAAAGATACTTACTGGTGTATTACGATGCAAAAAGGTTGGGACACAAAGCAAGGGTTCCAATGGCAGCTGCGTGATGAGCTTGTAGAAGCCCTTAGAATCTATTTGATGAAAACGCTTATAGATGTCTTCAGAAAGGGAAAACCTTTCAATGGTTATTATGAAGAATATAAGTGGGACTTACTTGATAGGTCGGAAGGGAAAGATGTGCTTGCTGTCTTCGATGGTCTTAGAGGAGAGAATGTTATAGACAATCCTCGCACTGATTCTGTTATAAAGTATTTGGTTGAGAATGAAGCCGACAAGACAAGAGTTTGCTGTCAACATCTGATTGACGAGTCTGTTCCATTAAACGAACGATTAGCAGCGTTTAAGTCAGAGATAAAGGCTTTGTGTCCAAGTAAATGGAAGAACACTGCAAATGATGAGCGTACAGCATCAGCCTTGCTCACCTGTGTTTATCCAGCGACTTATACCTTTTATAAGGATGAAATCTATCAGAATATTTGTGACTACTTCGGTTATACTTCTCGAAAGGCAGGAAAGAAATATGAGCACTTTATGGAACTTGTCAATGGTTTTGTAAAGAGCTATGGAGAGGAAATACAGCAGATAATGCTGAATGAAATCAAGGGATTTAAGAATAAACCGCTCAACCTTGCGGTGCAAACTTTATTCTGGTGTATGAAAGATTACATGAAAGAGGAATTGGATAAGAAGATGACTACAGAAACAAATAATAGTTCAAAAGGAACATGGTATGATGATGTTGTCCGTACATGGGAGCGACGTAAGAATGTAGTATTATATGGTGCACCGGGTACTGGTAAGACATACGATGTGCCAGAGTTTGCGGTTCGTCTTTGCGATCCGTCGTTTATGGTAACAGACCCGAGTAGGGAGGAGATAGTAAGCAGATATAATCAGCTTAAAACGGAAAAGCGTATTGCCTTTACAACGTTCCATCAGTCCTTAGATTATGAGGATTGGATTGAAGGATTGCGCCCTGTTGTCAACGAGAACAATCAAGTAACCTACGAGATAGAAAGCGGAATCTTCAAGAAGTTGTGTGAAGAGGCAGAACGCCCTGTAGTTAAGGACAAGCAGGTGGGTATCGCCGATAATGCTGTTGTCTGGAAGGTTTCGCTTGCAGGGACGGGAGATAATGATGTGCGTCGTGAGTGTATGGAGAATAACCATATACGTATTGGTTGGGATGATTATGGTCCAGTTATCTCAGATGAGACAGACTGGAGTATTTATGATGGTAAAGGCAAGCAGATATTGGATGCTTACATCAATAAGATGAAAATAGGCGATATCGTGATGTCTTGTTATTCAAGTCAGACGATTGATGCCATTGGCGTTGTTGTTGGTGATTATGAGTTTGAGGATAAGTTCCCTAACTATAAGCGTGTTAGACGTGTTAACTGGCTTGTAAAGAACATCAATGAGAACATTGTAGAGATGAATGATGGTAAGACTATGACCTTAGGAACGGTCTACCGTCTGAATTCTATCACACTTGACAATGTAAAATCAATTCTTGAGAAGTACAATACTTCTTCTAAGATGGAGGAGAACGACAAAGCCTATGTGATGGTTATTGATGAGTTGAATCGTGGAAACGTGTCGAAGGTGTTTGGCGAACTGATAACACTGCTCGAAGCAGACAAGCGTAAGGGACGTATCAATGCTGAGAGTGTGGTGCTGCCTTACTCTAAGAAAGGTTTTCATATTCCAAACAATGTCTATCTGATTGCAACCATGAATACTGCCGACCGCTCTTTAGGTTCGCTTGATTATGCTATCAGACGACGTTTTGCTTTCATAGCGGAGAAGCCATTTGGCTTAGATGTAGAAGGATTCGATGAGGATCTGTTTGAGAAGGTTAGTAGTCTGTTTGTTAAGAACTTTGATGATTATAAAGAGAGTGGTTGGGACCCAACAATGAAACTCGAACCCGCAGACACGCTGTCTGATGAATATAAGCCAGAAGATGTTTGGATTGGTCATAGTTACTTCTTAATGCAGGATGAGGAGGGTGAAGATAATACGAGCAATCGTCTTCTCTATGAGATTATTCCGCTTTTAGAGGAGTATGTTCGTGATGGTGTGCTGACAGTAGAGGCACAAGATGTTATCGACGAACTATATAAGCAAGCAAGCGAGTAATGAGAATAGTACAACTTCAAGAACAGTTGTTGGAGAATACTTATCTTCAGCAAACTGAGTGTGAAGCTATCATCCCTTATATGGATGATGGCTCGGAAGTTGTGCGTGGGGTTAAAAGAGGGCGTGAGGATAATGAACTCTGTCTTAAGCTATCTCGTAAAGCGGATAGCATCTGTGCCACTGGCTCTTATTTCGTTGGGGTAGACTGGATTAAGGAAGAGGAGTTAGCAGTACAAGTCAGTCCTAAGATGAATGACGGCTTTGAGATAGACCATGTTCGTATGTTAAACGAGGCACTGGCAGAACCCGATAACATGGAGCATCTGACAGACTTACTAACCATTCGTTTTGACAAACCTTCTATCCGTATCAGTCAGCAGCAAGACTTGTTGAGTATCTTCTTGATTACAGAGTATCTGAATATTCTTCAGCGTATCGTAAGAAAGGGTTTGAAGAAGAGTTACTATAGGGTTGAAGAAAACCTAAACAATAAGGTTAAAGGACATATCCTTGTCAGTAGAACGATTCAACGAAACCTTGCGAAGGGACGTATTACAGACAATGTCTGCCGTTACCAGGTGTATGACATTGACTCACCAGAGAACAGAATACTAAAGAAAGCACTTGCTTTTTGTAAGAAGCAGTTGGAGGTTTATAAGCATGCACTTGACACAAAGGCTTTGGAAAAGAAGATAAGATACGTTCAGCCTTCTTTTGAGCGGGTGGGCGATGAGATAAGTGTTAAGGCAATGAAGACGTTTAAGGGAAATCCTGTTTTCAAAGAATACTTCACGGCTGTTGAGTATGCACAACTGCTGCTAAGGCGTTTCAGTTATGACATTACCCTTGCTGGTAAGAAAGAGATAGTCACGCCTCCGTTCTGGATTGATATGAGTAAGCTCTTTGAGTTATATGTCTTTGGTAAGCTTAAGAAGATTTTTACAGGAAAGAGAGAGATTCAATATCATGTGAAAGCTCATTATCAAGAACTTGATTATCTCCTGAAACCGACAGAGTGGACTGAACCCTACGTTATTGATGCGAAATATAAACCACGTTATAAGCAGGGTGGTGGTATAACTATGGACGATGCAAGGGAAGTGAGTGGTTATGCCCGACTAAGTAAAGTCTATAAAAAGTTAGGCTTGAATGAAGAGACTGCACTGCCTATTAAGTGTCTCATTATCTATCCCGACCAAGATCAAGAAGAACGATTTACCTTTACAAGAACGGAAGAACCAGCGTTTGAAAAGGTTTCTAATTATGTACGTTTCTACAAATTAGGAATCAGATTGCCTGTTATTTCTGTGTGAACCACTATTAAATCGATCGATTTTTCCTTTTATTTTCGTCCCTTTTTTAGGTCTTTATTGTTTTATAATGTTATTTCTTACTTTATATTTTTCTATAAAGTAGTGCTTTTTCTGTGGGTTTTTATTTGTTGTTATATGTCTGATATATAGCTTATTATGATTTCTTTTGATGTTTAAAAGGTTATTGAAAGACTTATATTGATTTATATTATATCCGTAGGAAGTTTGTATTCGCTTTTAGTTTCGCTTTTTCTTCGTAATATTGTAGTTGAAAAGGAAAGATAAGAAACCTAAATCTTTGTTGATAAGAAAAAGGGACTTCGAGTTGTATTACGAAATAAATCAGATTTTAATAACCTTTTAATATATAAGTTTATGGGATTAAAAACATTTACAAAATCTATTTTATTTTGCGCTTTATTCGTTGTTGGCGCATTGTCTGCAAAAGCTGCTGATCGCTTAGTAATCGTCGGTGATGCTACATGGGGTGGTTGGAATCTTGGTCAATCTACCGTTATGCAGAAGTCTGATGAGAACGCTGATGTCTTCAAGGCAACCGTTCATTTGGATGCAAACAAGGAGTTTAAGTTCTTGACTGAGCTTGGTTGGGGTAACTTGGAGTATCGTGCTGGAGCAAGTTCTGTTACCTTACAGTCGGGTGTTGAGGCTCCATTGGTTAGCAGCGAAGATGAGCCTACCGATGGTAAGTTCTTTGTTTCTGAGTCTGCCAACTATGATATTGTTTGTAACTTGGCTACGAAAAAAGTGGTTGTTACCAAGGCTGCTTATCAGACAACAGATTTGAAGCACACTGCTTTATGGATGATTGGTAGTGCTACAAAGGGCGGTTGGAGTATCGGAGAAGGTACGATTATGAAGGCAGATGCAACTAATCCTGCTAAGTTCTCAGCACGAACAGAGTTGAAGGCTGGTGAGTTGAAGTTCGGTACGAATGTCTATGCTGGCTTCGATCAGATGTTCTATTTGCGCGACTTGTCAGACGAGGGTAAGATTGTCTTTGGCGGTGATGATAACAAATGGAACATCACAGAGGAGGCTACATACGACGTTACTGTTGATGTTGCTGCGATGACAGTGTCATTTACTAAGGTTGATCCAACAGCGATTAGCAGTGTAGAGACAGCAAACAATGCACCTGCAGTTTACTACACATTGAGCGGTGTGAAGGTTGAGAAGCCTGTTGCTGGTGTTTATGTAAAGCGTCAGGGTGGTAAGTCTGTGAAGGTTGTAGTGAAATAAAACCTTGTTTCTTACTATAATCGGGGTGAGAGAATAAGCCCCTTTGTATAATAAAACTTCTTACATTCGGTTATAAATAAAGCCATATCGACATCTCCCTACGGAGATGAAGATATGGCATTTTGATTTGTAGAAAAGGTTTGTTATATTTTATGCGTACGGTAAATTAAGTAATCACCGTCCGCTTGGATTGTAAATTCATTCGATAAGGCTTCATTTAGCGTTCCCTGCCATAGCTCGCTGAATGGATAGATATCCCATTTCAGTCCGTTGCTGCTTAGTTCTTTGCAGGTTGCATTGAAGATACTGACTTGCTGTCCGGGGAAAGAATCAAAACGAGTTGTACCCGATGCTGCAACAAAATATCCATAGTCGGTAATCATCACTGGGTCGATAGCCAACTGACGATAGTAATAGAGCATGAGAGAGATGTTGCCCAAAGTATGATCTTCACGTTTGCCAGTTGCTCCGAGGTAGCAGAAGCGAGGGCGAGTATGGGTAGATGCATCCATATTTAGATGTGAACGAGCAAAGAGGGTAGCCTTGGTCAGGTCGTTAAACTCCTGCTCCGAAATCGGATGATAGATGTGTGCATAGCGTTGTTTCAGCTCTTCAGAGAGTGAGTCGCCATCACCCACGACAGCTGTTGGCTCTATATCATATTCCAATAAATCCTCCAAAGCACCATCACATACAATCAGATTCTCTGCAGTACGTAGGATGTGAAGGGGTAGGACGTGGGTTGGGAAGTCGCCAGCAGCAAGGATGACGGCACTAAAGCCTCCCCCGAAGACCTCCCCTAACCCCTCCGAAGGAGGGGAAAGCCTAACGGAGTGTTCGTTGGGAATGTGTTGGTGTTGTCCGTCCTTGTTATTCGCTTTGTTATTGATAATCATTTATCTTGATATTCTTATTCTGTTCTTTCTCTCTTTCGAGATACTTTGTATTTGTTTTATTTATTGCAATAATCTATTTTGTTCTTTCTCTCTTTCGAGATACTTTATATGGTATTATTCCTTTCGATAACTTCTCCTTCAGCCTATGAATATATTTTGGAGAACTCTAAAGGAACCTTTCTTCCGTTAGGCATCCCCCTCCTTTGGAGGGGTTAGGGGAGGTCTTCCCTATTTGCACTCCCCTCCTTTCGGAGGGGTTAGGGGAGGTCCTTCTTCCACTTAAAATACCCTGCCACTGCAATAATAGCATAGAACGCATAGAGTCCTGCGGTGAAAGGAATCTCTTTATATACATAAAGTCCTGCCAATTCGATGTCGACAACAATCCATATCCACCACTGTTCGATGTATTTCTTTGCTAACGCCCACAGTCCGATGAAGCTGAGTGCATTGCCGAAGCTATCTAATACTGGTACGGTAGAGTTTGTGAACTTTATGAGGATGATATAAAGTGCAGCCCAGAGAAGGAGGAAGGTAAGCAATGAGGGGAGTATCAACCGACGAGGATAGTGTGTGATAGGAATCTCCTCCGCCCCTTTCTTCCTTCCGAACTTCCAATATAAGAAGCCATAGATGGCTGCTAAGGTATAGTATATCTGCATTCCAAAGTCCGCATACAGTCCTGCCTCGTAATAGACAAACATATAGATGACAGGCATAATAATCCCTGTCAACCAAAGCCATATACTCGCTTTGTATTCTTGATAGATGTAAATTAGGCCGACGATGCAGCCCAGCATGTCTAATGTCATGATAACAACAGCCTCACCCCCAGCCCCTCTCCGAATGGAGAGGGGAGTAGATAGCGAGTTTCCCCTATTTATTGATACTATTCTTTTTGAAGTATTTCATTTACTTTATTTGTTCTATTTTCTCATATAAGTTTTCGCAAATATCATATTCTCCCTCTCCTCTCCGAATAGAGAGGGGAGTAGATAGCGAGTTTCTCTACTTATTGATTATATTTTATTCGCTTTATTTGTTCAATTGTCTCATATAAGTTTTTTGCAAATATCATATTCTCCCCCTCCTCTCCGAATAAAGAGGAGAGTAGATAGTGAGTTTCCCTACTTATTGATTATATTTCATTCACTTTATTTGTCCTATTGTTATATATAAGTTTAGCAAATATCACTTTTCACTCCCCTCTCCAATAGGAGAGGGGCTGGGGGTGAGGCTAAAACTTCACCGCAACACTTCCCATCACATTAAACCCTGCCATTGGGATAAAACCAATCTGCGTATAACGGTTCTCATTAGGATGACCGTTGTTGTCGAGGATTGAACTGTACACCCATCCACTGGCTGCATAATGGCGATTGAAGATATTGTTGAGGTTCACACCGAAGACAGCTTCCTTCAGACCAGCAATGTGTTTGCTTGGACGAAGGGTATAGCTGAGGTTGACATTCGTTTGTGAATAGCATGGCAACGAACGTGTCATATTCTCGGTATTGTCGAGATACTGACGACTGACGAAGTTTGTATGCCATACAGCCTCAAAGCCTTTGTAATGGAGATTGAGCATACCATTGAGGATGGCTGATGGAGAGAAAGCCAAAGTAGAGTGGTTGTAATGAATCTTACGGAATGAAGACTCCCAATCAACACTTGCCATCTCGTCAAAATCCTTGATGATATTACGACTCAAAGCAGCGTTACCCTCAACGGTCAACCATGACAGTGGGCTCCAGCCTGCCTCCAACTCAGCACCCATACGATAGCTGTCCTTGATGTTCGTCGTCAGATTCGCACCGATATCACTCTGCGCACCAGTCTGTACAAACTGGTTGTTATAGTCCATATAATAGAGGTTAACCCCTGCTCTCCAGTTGCGACCATTGTATTGATAGCCCATTTCGATATCCATCATACGCTCTGGCGATGGTGCAGGATAACTACCGTTATTGGTGAAGTTGTTACGTTCTGGCTCACGACTGGCATGCGCAATAGATGCATAAGCCTTGTGACCACCACGATAATAGCTGATTCCTGCTTTCGGATTGACGAAGTCATAACGCTCGCTGATGTCTAAGAGTTGGTTCTGATAGCCACTTCCGACTTTATAGAAACGGTCGTTCTGACCATCGGTCATATATTCTACATGACGGATCTGCAGGTCCATAAACACGTTCCAATAGTCTGCAAAGTTGTATTTTGCCTTGAAGAATCCACTGTAATCATACTTATGTGCCTTAGAGTCATAATACTTATAATCATTGCCACCAGCACGATACTTCGCATCTGCCTCCTCATTCTTTATATAAGTAAGGTAGCCGAAGTGACTGCCACGGAACTGCTGCAGGTTTAATCCGCCTGTCACATCCCAACTCTCGTCCTTGTAATTGCTGGTGTAAACAATTCCGTAGGTGTGCTGTGACAAACCTTTCAGGCGTACGAAGTCAGACTTCTTGATAAACTTACCATTGCTATCGGTGAATGCCAAACCGAACTTCGCAAACTTTGTATTATGCTTAAATTCGCTGTAATAGCCGTAACCGTAGGTGTAATGCAGGGTTACGTTATGACTCCAATGGTTTGATGGGTGGAAAGCAAACGATAAGAGGTTATGATTCTGATAGAAATTATCTGTCGTCTTGTTCCAGAATGAGCCGTCACGCATCGTGTAACGTACTGTCTCGTAGTTGCCATTCCCATCCTTAACGAAGGCTCCGTTAGCATCGGTCTGCAGGTATTCATAGAGTTGGTTGAATTTACCTAACCCTCTCTCGTACATGTCTTTATAGGTCATGATACCTGTCTTAGCACCGTAGGTACCATCCATTAGACTCAAGTCATTACTACCCGTAACGACACCATTCCATGCCTGTCCGGTCTTCTCGAAGTTGCCGATGTTCTTATAGCTGATGCGGAAGTTATCGCCCAACCATGTTAGTCCACCATAGTAAGAACCTGAACGCCCACTCGTTCCGTTGACGTATCCGTCTGTTGCGGTTTCGTGGTAAGCTCCATCGAAGATAAGATGATTGAAGAGCAGACCTGTAGAAAACTTCACACCAGCGTTATACGTATTGTATGAACCATACGAACCACTCACCTCTACGCTTGGTTTTCTGCTTGGTGCACTCGTTGCCAACGACACCGAACCACCGAAAGCACCGTCGCCATTGGTTGAAGTACCGATACCACGCTGTATTTGTACACTATTCATCAGCGATGCGTAAGAGTTCATGTTTGCCCAAAAGACCGTCTGGTCCTCAGGTGAATTGAGTGCAACACCGTCTAAGGTGATGTTGATTCTACTACCTGCAGCACCACGAATGCGCATTGCTGCCGTACCCGTTCCGAGTCCGTTCTCGCCCCAAGCTAATACGCCCGGTGTCTGTGAGAGGAGGAAAGGCAGTTCACGTCCACTCTTTGAGAATGCCTCAAGTTCCGTTTTTTTGATATTAGAAACAGCGTATGGTGCACTCTTTGGCACACGTACACCTGCCACAACGACCTCGTCAAGATGCTGTTGTCTCAGTGTGTCCGTCACTGTTTGCGCCTTAATAGCTGCCACGTACGTCAGTGCAGCAGTAAATAGGATAATTCTTTTCATATCCCAGGTTGATGATTTAAGAAAAAAGTATAAGGGGGAATCTTCCTACGACGGCATTATCCGTATCAGGTCAATGGGTATAATCTCAGCAAGCCCAAACAGGCAAGCACCCCTTAGTTTCCATTCTGAAAACCGATGCAAAAGTAATACTTTCTTGTCAAACTGCCAAAAGTAATCTGTACAAATATCGTATGCGCGTGTTTATATTCGTGTCTTTCTATACGTGGAGTGGTAAAATTAGCTCAGCAGAAATACTGAGGAATAAATCAAAACTCTTACATATAAAGCACACAGAGCCACAGAGTTGACGGAGCTAATAGCAATATCATGGAGGTGCCAGTGGCACAAAGAGCGACGGAGATATAGCGTACAGACTCCTCATACCTTTTGGGATAAACATTTTGAACAGAATGTGTCTAATATGATTGGCAAACAAGCTCTGTCGCTCCATGCACCGACGGTGCCTCCGTGCCTACCGTTGCTTTGTCTTAATAATTCTCCATTTACTCCGTGCCTCTGTGTGACATTTCTTTAAAACTCTAAACTCAAGAGGTAAACCTTATCTCACCAAACTACTGTTGACCTATAAATATTCTCTTATGGAAGAAACTATTACACTTCTCACAATATAAGTTTAGTTTTGATTTGCTGTCACTTTTAACATTTCAATCATTCCCTCTGTAATCTAATGAGTTATCTTGTGCTTTTAAGTGATAGCAATGACAGCAAAATTGAAATACGCAAAAAGGAAAGAAGATAAGAAGTGTCTAAAACCATAGATTTCATTATTTCATAGCTAACATTACTATTAAGCTCAATCGTGCAACAACTTGTTGCACAATTAGAATAAATCTCAGAAGTACTTTCGGTACTCGGTCGTAACAATGCCATGTAGAGAGAATAAATGGTTCTTCCAGAATTTGGAGTGATAAAGCTTTGTCCAAACTTAGTTCTCTGACGAAAGGTCACACGGAGAAAAGGAGAGGACAGAGGATTATTAAAAAAGCAATAGAAGCCACGGAGGCACCGTCGGTGCATAGAGTGACGGAGCTTGTTTACCAATTCTATTAGCAATTTATATACAAAGCGTTTATCCCAAAATAGTTATCAAGAATCTGTACGCTACACCTCCATCGCTCTTTGTGCCGTCGGCACCTCCGTGACATTGCGTTTACCTCCGTTCCCTCAGTGACTCCGTGTGCCTATTATATAAGAGTTTTAGTCTATCACTCCATATTTCGGAAGAACCGAATAAATCTCCTTTTGTATTTTTTCTTTCTGCCCTTCTGTCTTTTTTATTATTCTGTCTTTATTTGTCTTTTTGTCATTCTGTCTCTTTTTGTCCTTCTGTCTTCTTCCGTCCTTCTGTATTGTAAATATAATTCTAATATCGAAAATCAAAAGGGCATTAATTACCTTTCAATTAACGCCCTTTTAGCTTTCAAAAGATGCCCTTTAAGCCCCTTACTAACGCCCTTTTGGAGTCCAATTAAGCACCTTTTCTGTATCTCCTTTGTAACTAATTGAATTTCTTACTGTTGTAGGCTTGCTTATTACACGTGTTTTCCGCCTTTGTTTTAGGTGCTTTCCTTGAATTTGTGTAAATACTTTTCAATCCAGTTTTAGAAAATGTGGGATTGAAAAGAGAGTAGACTGATGTAAGAATGGGATAGAAAGTAATGTGTACTTCCTCTCACTGGAAAAATAAAAGTGTATTTTTTGGTATTTATTATAAATTTTTGTAACTTTGTTCAGTATAATTTAAACTTAAATCATTTCTAAACATTATTAATCTATAAAAACAAAGACCTATGAAAATAACATTAGATAAAATTGATATCTCTGGTAATTTAAATAATTTTGCTCAGTACCTTGAAAAGACGGATAGAATTATTTTGTCTGCAAAGTTTGGCGATGGAAAAACCTATTTGCTGAATAAGTTGCGAAATGATGCAGTAATGAAAGATGAATATGAGTTCTTTACTATTTATCCAGTAAACTATTCTGTTGCAAAGAATGAGGACGTTTTTGAATATATTAAAAGAGATATTATTGTACAATTCTATGAAAAAAAGTTGCTTGAGAAAATTGATTTAAACGCTTTATTTGGTTCTGAATTTACCCTTAATGACTTGACATCTGTTGTGCCTTTCTTGCTTTCTTTGGTACCGCTGGGAGAGCTGTGCAATGAAGGCTATAGTAAGTTCCTTGAGATAAAGAAAAAATATGATGAGAAGAAGCACATCGTAGATAAGTATTTATCGCAGTTTGCTAATACAGCTGGCTGTATTCATGAAGAAGATGGATATACAAAACTGATAAAAAAGGCTATTAAATGGATTAGTCAAGACCATTCTTTGAATGGAGGAGAGTGGAAAGCAAAGAAGCCTGTATTGATAATAGAAGACTTAGACCGTTTAGATCCCAAACATCTTTTTAGAATTCTTAATGTCGTGAGTGCGCACATAGACGATAGTAACAGACCTGATATTGTTGGTAATAAATTTGGATTTAATAACATTGTCTTGGTAATGGACTATGATGTGACTAAGCATATATTTCATCATTTCTATGGTGAGCAAGCATGTTATGAAGGTTATATGAGTAAATTCTTATCTCGTGAGCCATTCAGATATAGTATAAAATCTATCATGATTCGGGATTTTGAGGCACAATTAGGAGAAAAACTTGGTATTCATGAATTACTGCCACATCTTCAAAATTTTAGGGAAAAACTTGCTGGGAGTTCATTGCGTGATTTATATAAACTCACACAATTTGATACTGATAGCTATTTTAAAGTTTCTAAGTATTGTTATAGTAAGGGCAGTATGCCAACATCTTTACCTTTATTTCATCTGATTATTTATATGATGGAATGTGGTATGCCTGTTGAAAAGATAGAGGAGGATTTACGATCACTCAACGACTTTATATTCCAGAATTCTAATGGTTATTCAATTCAATATAAAGTAATTAAACTTTTATACCCAGTGTATATTACGAACTCTCCTAATATAGAATATATAAAAGCTTATAATGCTACATATAATTTCTATTTAGAAAGAAGGGAAGATGGCTGCGGAATTGTTGTTAAACCTGTTACTGTATTAGAAGAAGATTTGGAAGGTATTATTGGTCGAGAGGAAATAGGAGTTACAATCATACCATTTCTAAAATATCTTTCTATTTCTGCGAACTTATCAGCCTTGCAATTAGATTAGGCTGATATAGTTTGAGAAAGATTAGTACATATTGTTTTTTTGTGGTTAAATCTTACTTCAGGTTGATTTTAACAATGAAGGCATTATTTTCATGGAGAAGATGACTCGTTCTTAGACCAAAGTAATGTTTTTGCGTATATTATTTTTATCTTTGCCCTGTTGAACATTTCAAATGAGAATAGTTTGTTACAAACCATAATGATAGGTAGGGCATTTAACAGATATGGGTACGGAGGAGGAAGAGTTGAATAAGATGATGGAGGGAAAATCTAACTAAAATATGTTTATTATGAGTAATAGTATCAAAGAGCTACTATCTAAATTGTCAAACATGCATAATGCAGAGCAAGATAGACTTCAGAAAGAAGAAAAAGAAGGAGAAAACTTTAATGTGTTTTCGGCTTTGAATATGTGCTCTGACGAAATGCGCTTACATTCACGTTTGCTTGCAACATTATTCAATCCTAAATCAAACCATGGCTTGGGAAATGAATCCCTTAGGCAATTTCTTGTTACAGCTATAAAGGTAGATGATAATTATATCACACACTGTAATGAGAGTATTGCCGAACGATATGTAGGTGAAGTAACAGAAACTACTGGAGGTCGCATAGATATTATTCTTGAAGATGGTAAGCATGGCATTATCATAGAAAATAAAATCTACGCATGTGACCAACCTAATCAATTACTTCGATACCATAACTATGGAGTGAAACAGTTTGGAGAAAATAATTTCAAATTAGTTTATCTTACTTTATATGGTAGTGAACCGTCTTCAGATTCATTGGGAGGGGGACATTTTGAATTTATCAAACTTTCCTATGCGCAGGATATATTAGGATTGTTAGATAGGTTAATGACTACTTATCCACAAAAGCCTATTCACCGCACCATTAAAGACTATATCACAATTATTAAACAACTTACTTATCAAGATATGGATACAGAATATCAAAAAAGTATTATTAATGAAGCCATTGATAATATAGATGCTACATCAGAATTGCTAATGTTAGAGAAACAAATTGGAAATAAATTAAGAGAAGAACATATAATTAAGCCTCTTATAGGTATAGGCTTTAAACAGCGTCAAGATGACAATGGTGCTTTATGGCGAGATTTAAATGTTTTCTACGCAATCGTAATAAAAACAGATGATAAAGCCTATTGGAGAAAAATATGGATTGGTGTAACGTTAAAGGAGGGCTGTATGCCTTTGCAAAAAAGATTAGATTGCTTTACACATGAACCAACCCAAAATTATCCTTATGGTTGGAGTTGGATTTCCGATAACGAAGGTAACAACTGGCATGATATAGCTCAATATCCAGCAATTGGAAAAGAAGAAGTGTTAAAGTGGATAAAGAATAAGATTAGTGAAATAGAATCTTGTTTCAAAATCTAAGATTTAGAAAAGAAATAAATGGAAGAATTGAATCAACTTCTGGATTTTGGGGAATCATATCCACAATTTGTTGCTTATCATTGTTTTGGTGATAAAGCTACAGAGTTTTTGAGCAGTCTACAGCAGCCTTATAAGGATATAGTTACTTATAATATAGATGACTTACGCCCTTTAGAATGCCTTGCTGTTTTTGTCTTTACTGACAATGCAGAAGTATATATGTCTGAAATAGACGCTTTTATTAAACAGTATAATAGTTTAGTTGGTAGTATTTTTGTTTTAGACCTACACCCTACTTCGCAGTATAAAGTTTTCAAGGACAGGTGGAAATTCTACAATATTTTTACCTCACACTATTATACTTTGCAAGATAATATTCTTCACTTTTTGATGTTTTTCCATCATTTCATAGAAACTGTTGGACTCATAGGTATGGACTTTAATGATTTTAGGATGTGTGCTCGTACAGCAACATATATTACTTCGGGAACAGCCCCTTCGTTAGACCAGCCCATTTGTCCTATATCCTATAGCAATAATAATATTCGAACTGTTATGCTCGGGCTGGAGTTGCAAAGCCTTGAAGCAGACAGGGCAAAGGAGAATATGGATGTGTTAGCCTCTTTCTTTGAACAACTTCCAGATAATGTAGAAATCATATGGCAAATTACTCCTAAATGTGGTCAGCACCATACAGAGTATATTGTAGGTTTTGATGAGGACCCTATGCGGGAAAATGACAATTCATAGTTCTCTGATAATGAAAATCCTTCAAATCTCTGATACACATAATTGATATAAACTGTTATCCGTTTTCTTAAATTTGTCAAAGCTGGAACACGATTCTAATAATAATTTTCCTGTCACTTCTGTCACTCTGAATGAAGATATAATAGATTAGTTTACAGGCGTTTCTGTCTAAATGTTAAAATGACAGCAAGATGAAATAAAAGTATTGTTGGTTTTGGTCCGTTATTCTCTTATCTTGTGAGCGTAATAATGTAATACTCCTTCCGCCTATCAATTGCAATAAGAATGTGAAAAGCAAGATGTAGATTTGGAGTTGTCATAGAAAAACGTTATATTTGCAGAAAATAAGCTGCACTCGGCAAATTGAAAGCAAGCTTTCTTTGCTCTCGTTTGCATTATTTTTGCAGAAAAATATAAATAGAAGGTATAATTATGGCAGGCACAATGACAAACATCGAGAACAATACGATACGCATGTATTGGAACGCATTGCGTTCGATGAGTAAGAACATTCGGTTGGGCTTAGCTGTGAAACTTACCAACTCTGTACTTGAGGAAGAATGTATGGAAATGTCTGATGAAGCCTATACAGAAGAAATGCTTAATAAGTTTTTTGGGAAGTGGGAAGGAAACGAAACTGCTGACGAACTGATGGGTATTATCAAGCAGAATTCGAGTTCAAGTGAACCAATTAGCTTTGAAGGCGTATGAAAAGTAAGAGCCAACATGGTCAGGTTTTGCTTGATAGTAATGTTCTAATTCATCTCTTACGTAAGAATGAAAGTGTACGGCAACACATCTTGGAAACAGGGTGGCGCAACTGTTGTGTGTCTGAGATTTCTATTGTTGAGTTACTTTATGGAGCAGAATGTAGTGCATATCCAGAAAAGAACCGTACTCTTTTGAAAGACTTGCTCAGCCAACTTGAGATAATCCCTTTCTCTGTTTGTATCGAAGAGTTCTGTCGTCAGAAAGCTGTATTGCGAAGAAAGGGACAAATGATAGAAGATAATGACCTTTATATTGCCTCTACGGCACTTACGTTGGGGATTCCAGTGGCAACAGAGAATGTAAAACACCTTGCACGTATAGAAGGATTGGAAGTGCAGAACTGGGTTAAACGATAATTACGACTATTTTCTTAGTAAGTTTGTTTGATTAAATAATATATTCTTAACAACACTTGTTAAGAAGTGTTTTTCCTATTTAATGAATGGTAAAAACTTACCTTTTGTTGAAGTAAAAAGCTAACTTTGCTTGTACTTATAATGTATAGACATTTATAAAAACTAAAAGCATAAAACTATATTTACAATGAAAAGTTTAAAAGATATTCTGCCTTGGGAGGACCGTCCAGAAGGCTGCAAGGATGTGATGTGGCGTTATTCAAAGAACCCAATCATCGATCGTTATCATATTCCAACATCAAACAGTATCTTCAATAGTGCTGTTGTTCCTTTTGAGGACGGCTTCGCCGGAGTATTCCGTTGCGACAACAAGGCTGTACAGATGAACATCTTTGCTGGTTTCAGTAAGGACGGTGTGAACTGGGAAATCAATCATGAGCCTATTAAGTTTGAGGCTGGTAACACTGAAATGATTGAGTCAGAATACAAATATGACCCACGTGTTACATGGATTGAGGACCGTTATTGGATTACTTGGTGTAACGGTTATCACGGACCAACAATCGGTATTGCTTACACCTTTGACTTCAAGAAGTTCTATCAGTGTGAGAATGCTTTCTTGCCATTCAACCGTAATGGCGTCCTCTTCCCAGAGAAGATTAACGGAAAGTATGCGATGTTGAGCCGTCCAAGCGACAATGGTCATACACCTTTCGGTGATATCTATATCAGCTTTAGCCCAGATATGAAGTATTGGGGCGAGCATCGTTGCGTAATGAAGGTAACTCCTTTCCCAGAGAGTGCATGGCAGTGTACAAAGATTGGTGCAGGTTCGGTTCCTTTCTTGACAGACGAAGGTTGGTTGCTCTTCTATCACGGTGTAATCACTACTTGTAATGGTTTCCGTTATTCGATGGGTGCAGCTATCCTTGACAAGGACAATCCAGAGAAGGTTCTCTATCGTACTCGTCCATATCTTCTTGCACCAAATGCACCTTATGAGTTGCAGGGTGACGTGCCAAACGTTGTCTTCCCATGTGCAGCTTTGCAGGATGGCGAGCGTGTAGCCGTTTACTATGGTGCAGCTGATACCGTCGTTGGTATGGCATTTGGCTATATTAAGGACATCGTAGAGTTCACTAAGAACAATAGTATTTTATAAGGTGTTAAGTGTTGGTTGTTGGGTGGTGATGAATTGTTAGGTGATAGGTGTTGGGTGTTGGGTGTTGATGAATTGCTTAGAAGTAAATAATGATAGCTTCATCACAATTCATCACCACCCACCATCCACCACCTAACACCCATCACCACCTAACACCCACGACCTATCACCCACTATTCATCACCACCTAACACCTATCACCTATCACCCAAATGAATCGTAAATTCCTATTAGTACTACTCCTTTCCTTGTCTTTTCTTTCGCTGAAGGCGGCTGACAAAGGTGGGGAAGAGCCTGTTGACCTTGTCAATCCTTTTATCGGAACATCTAATTTTGGTACTACCAATCCGGGAGCAGTATGCCCTAACGGATTGATGTCAGTCGTACCATTCAACGTAATGGGTTCTGATTTGAATAAATATGACAAGGATGCACGCTGGTGGTCAACTCCTTACGAATATCATAACGTCTTTTTCACAGGTTATTCTCACGTCAATCTAAGTGGTGTGGGTTGTCCAGAGGTAGGCTCATTGTTGCTTATGCCAACGACAGGAAAGCTGAATGTAGACTATAAGGAGTACGGAAGTACATACGAAAAGGAGGTTGCACACCCCGGTTATTATTCTAATTATCTGAAAAAGTATAATGTGAAGACAGAGGTAACAGCCACTCCTCGCAGTTCTGTTGCACGTTTCACATTCCCGAAAGGAGAAAGTCATATCTTGTTGAACCTCGGTGAAGGACTCACAAATGAGTCTGGTGCCATGGTGAAGAAGGTGAGTGACACAGAGTATGAGGGTATGAAGTTGCAGGGTACATTCTGTTATAACCCTCAGGCAGTATTCCCAATTTACTTCGTGATGCGTGTTAGCAAGAAGCCTACGGAGGCCGGCTATTGGAAGAAACAGCGTCCGATGACAGGCGTAGAGGCTGAGTGGGATGTCGACAATGGCAAGTATAAGCTCTATAAGACCTATCACAAGGAACTCTCTGGCGATGATATCGGTGTATGGATGAACTTCAATACTGAGGCTGATGAGCAGGTAGAGGTGCAGATGGGTGTGTCATTCGTAAGTATGGCAAACGCTCGTGAGAACCTTGATGCCGAACAGCGTGGAAAGAACTTCGACGCCATTCGTGCTGAGGCGCGTGCTAAGTGGAATGATGATCTCTCTCGCATCCTCGTTGAGGGTGGAACAAAGACAGAGCGCACCATCTTCTATACAGCTCTTTATCACGTCCTTATCCACCCAAATATCCTGCAGGATGTCAACGGACAGTACCCTGCCATGGAGGGTGATGAGATTCGCACGGTGAAGGAGGGTAACCGTTATACGGTCTTCTCTCTGTGGGATACCTATCGCAATGTGCATCAGTTGCTTACGTTGGTTTATCCAAATCGTCAGCGTGATATGATTCGTTCGATGATTGGGATGTACGAGGAGCATGGCTGGATGCCAAAGTGGGAACTCTTCAGTCGTGAGACTTACACGATGGAAGGTGATCCAGCTATCCCTGTTATCACTGATTCTTGGTTGAAAGGTCTGCGTGGTTACGATATCAATAAGGCTTACGAGGCGTTCCGCAAGTCGGCTTTGACAAAGGGAAGTGAGAACCCTCTGCGCCCAGACAATGATGAATATATGGAGAAGGGCTATGTAGCTTTGCACGAGAAGTTCGATAACTCCGTCTCTCACGCCCTCGAATACTACATTGCCGACAATGCCCTTTCACGTTTGGCTACGGCATTGGGTAAGAAAGACGATGCTCGCCTGTTCCACAATCGTGCTTTGGGTTATCGCCATTACTTCAGCAAGGAGTTTGGCTTGTTGCGCCCATTGATGCCAGACGGCACCTTCTATAAGCCTTTCGATCCAAAGCAGGGAGAGAACTTCGAACCATCTCCGGGCTTCCATGAAGGCAATGCTTGGAACTATACTTTCTATGTTCCGCATGACGTTATGGGACTTGCAAAGCTCATGGGAGGACAGAAAAACTTTGTAAACAAGCTCCAGAGCGTGTTTGACAAGGGTTATTACGATCCTGCCAATGAGCCAGATATCGCTTATCCTCACCTCTTCTCTTATTTCAAAGGCGACGAGTGGCGTACACAGGTACAGACACGCAGACTCTTGAAGGAGTATTTCAAGAATGCACCAGAGGGCATCCCGGGTAATGATGATACTGGAACAATGTCGGCTTGGGCTGTGTTCAATATGATAGGTTTCTATCCTGACTGTCCGGGCGATCCATCTTATACGCTCACTTCGCCAGTCTTTGACAAGGTGACTATCCGTTTGGATAAGGCACAGTGGGGCAGAGATAACCTTGTGATTGAGACTGTTCGTCCAAATGATGAGGCTGTTGTCATCAAGAAGATGGAATTAGGTGGTAAGCCATTGAACCGCTATCGCATTACGAATGACGAACTCTTGAAGGGCGGAGTATTGAAGTTCTATCTAAAGTAAACGACTACTACCCATCAAACCTCCCACGCTTCCGACGGTCTTTAATGTCTTATTACATTATATATAATGATAAAAACAGACATTGTTTGCCGTCTTCTATCCTTGTCCGAACGCTTCGGACAAGTTGTGTGGAGCCTTAACACAAGTTGTGCGGAGCCTTAGCACATTTGGTGCGGAGGCTTAATACGAAACAAAAAGGTGGCAGTTTGGAAGGCAGTCTACTATCAGAAAGGTCTTGAATGACCACAGATAGGAATACAGACAGCCGACAGCCATCGAAGAAAGAGACATAAAGTAAAAACAAATAATAAAGAAATAAAACCGAAATTTATACTCACGTTATGAGAAAAAAAGTTCTTTTGAGTGCAGTTTTCCTGTTGTTTGCAGCAGCTGTTTCTATGCCTGTTGCAGCTCAAAACATCATTCCACAACCTGAGAATATCAGTCTTTTGAAGGGTCAATTCAAGCTGAATAAGGGTACGAAGATTGTGACCAATCTTACAGGTCGTGATTTTAAGGTGTTGAATCAGTACACTTCTGAGGTGCTGAAGCATCCATTAGCATACGCAAAGAATCCTTCTAAGCAGGGCGTTTTCCGCTTGATTTGCAAGGGAACAGCCAAGCAGGCAGCTCAGGCAATGGACAGCGTTCGTCTGCAAGGTTATGAGTTGGAGGTTACACCAAAGGGTATCACCATTCAGGCACTGACTCCAACGGGCTTGTTCTATGGTTTGCAAACCGTTCGCCAGCTCGAAAAGGATGGCCAGATTGCTTGTGTAAAAGTGAAAGATACGCCACGTTTTGCTTATCGTGGTTTGATGATCGACTGCTCTCGACACTTTTGGTCGAAAGACTTCTTAAAGAAACAGCTCGATGCGATGGCTTATTTCAAACTCGACCGCTTTCACTGGCACCTCACTGATGGTGGTGGATGGCGCATGGAGGTGAAGAAATATCCTCGACTGACAGACGAAACCGCTTATAGAACAGAATCTGACTGGACGAAGTGGTGGAACGGGAATGACCGCACGTATATTCCTAATCCAAGCCGCCTTGTATGTTGGAAGGGAATGAATATACACGGTGGCTATTACACACAGGAAGATATCAAGGATATCGTACGCTATGCAGCAGCTCGCCACATTGAGGTAATCCCAGAGATAGAGATGCCCGGCCATAGTGATGAGGTAGTTTATGCCTACCCAGAGTTGTCATGTACAGGTAAACCTTATACACAGTCAGATCTCTGTGTAGGTAAGGAAGCCACCTATACCTTCATGGAGAACGTGTTGAAAGAAGTGATGCAACTCTTCCCTTCTAAGTATATCCACATCGGAGGAGACGAAGCAGAGCGCCGCACATGGAAGACTTGTCCTGATTGTCAGAAGGTGATGAAGGAGAATCACTTAAAGGATGTAGCCGAGTTGCAGAGCCATTTCACCCATCGTATGGAAGAATTCTTGAACCGTAATGGTCGTAAACTTCTCGGTTGGGATGAGATTATGGAAGGTAAGTTAGCTCCTAACGCAGCCGTGATGTCATGGCGTGGAACAGAAGCTGGTATCGAAGCTGCAACAAGTAAGCACCATGTAGTGATGGCACCACAGCAGTTCTATTATCTGAATATGTATCAGGACAATCCTATGGAACAGCCAAAGGCACAGGGCGGATATACTCGTTTGGATAAGACTTATAACTATGAGCCAATCCCTGCAGAGTACAAAGGAAGCAATCTTGAGAAATATATGGATGGCGTTCAGGCGTGTGTATGGACTGAGTTCATCGCTGAGCCAAGCCATTTAGAGTATATGCTTTATCCTCGTCTGTTAGCTTTGGCAGAGACAGGTTGGACAAAGAAGCGCACTGGTTACGACAACTTCCGCAAGAGAGCAGTCGTAAATGTAGACCGACTGAAGCGTGCGGGCTATAATGCCTTTGACCTCTCAAAGGAGAAGGGGTCACGTATGGAAAGCCGTAGTGTGACACTGCATGAGGCATTGGGTAAGCCTGTCACTTACTTAGGACGATATGCAGAGAAGTATCGTGCCGAAGGCGACAGCACACTGACCAATGGTTTGCGTGGCGATTGGGGCTATCTTGAGGGTCGTTGGCAGGGCTTCATCGACAGTACGGGCGTGGATGTAGTAGTTGATATGGGTAAGGTTACGGACATCCGTGACGTTCGTGTTGACTTTATGCACCTCTATGAATCGGTTATCTATACGCCAGAAACAATCGAATTGATGGTGTCAGAGGATGGTAAGAACTTCAAGACGATTGACACAGTACGACCAGGTATTAAGGCTTCAGAGGACTATCTCGTCTATCCTTACAAGTGGAAAGGAGATGTCAAAGGTCGTTATGTCCGTGTGAAAGCCCTCCCTCGCGAGAAAGGCGCATGGATTTTCACAGACGAAATCATCGTCAATCAGAAGTAAACGAATACTTGATGAGCCGTTGAATGACGGCTTTGTCAAGACATATAAGACAAGAAGATTAAAACAATTCAGTATATGAAAAAAAGGTTCTTAACTTTAATGGCGTTTGCTGCAACCAGTCTTTTCGCTTTTGCGCAGGACTATACGCAGTATGTTGACCCATTTATTGGAACAGGCGGACACGGACATGTGTTCCTTGGAGCTAATGTTCCATTCGGTAACATTCAGGCTGGTCCTACACAGAAGAAGCAGGGCTGGGACTGGTGTTCTGGTTATCATTACAGCGATTCAACAGTTATCGGATTCGGACAGATGCACCTTAGCGGTACGGGTATTGGCGACTTGGGTGATGTATCACTCCTCCCTACTACCAATCCAGCACAGCGTGAGGTGAAGTTTGCTCATCGTGCCGAACATGTAACCCCTGGTTACTACTCTGTGATGTTGGCTTCTGGTGTTCGTGTAGAGTTGACTGCGACCCAGCGTGTAGCCTTCCATCGTTACGCTTTTCCTGCTGATGCAACAAAGGGTTACGTTATTTTGAACCTCTCACAGGGTATCGGTTGGGACAAGATGACCTCTTGCAGCTTTAAGCAGGAGTCGGCTAAGACCGTCAGTGGCTATCGTATGTCACAAGGATGGGCTAAAGACCAGCGCGTTTACTTCGTGGCAGAGTTCTCACAGCCTGTTAAGTTGGAGTCAAACGAGCGTGATACGATTGGTGTCTTTGCTTTCGACAATGCTGAGCAGCCACTTCTCGTGAAGGTAGGAATCTCTGCTGTGAGTGTTGAGAACGCTCGATTGAATATGCAGAAGGAACTTCCAGGTTGGGACTTCCGCAATGCTGTTGCTCAGGCAAAGGACGAGTGGAATCGTGAGTTGAGTAAGATTGCAATCAAGACACAGGACGAGAGTGCAAGAAAGATATTCTATACAGCAATGTATCACTCAATGATTGCACCTTCTGTCTTCAATGATGTAAACGGCGAATACCGTGGTGCAGATGGTAAGACACATAAGGGTGACTTCACTGATTATACTACCTTCTCGCTTTGGGACACCTATCGTGCAGCGCATCCATTGATGACGATTATCCATCCAGAGAAGCAACGCGACATCGCACAGACCATGCTTCATATCTTTAAGGAGCAGGGTAAGTTGCCAGTATGGCACCTTGTGGGTAACGAAACTGACTGTATGATTGGCAACCCAGGCGTTCCTGCGCTCGTTGATATCGCACTGAAAGGCTTTGATGTAGATAAGAATGCAGTCTTTGAGGCTGCTAAGGCTTCTGCAATGCTTGATGAGCGTGGCATGGGATTGTTGAAGAAGTATGGTTATATTCCTTGTGATCTCGATCCAGAGCATGAGACAGTTGCAAAGGGATTGGAGTATGCTTTGGCTGATGCTTGTATAGCAAAACTTGCAAAGCAGTTGGGTAAGACCGCTGATTATAAGTACTTCTCAAAGCGCAGTCAGTCGTATCGTGACTTCTACTTCGATAAGAAGACGAAGTTTATGCGTGGTGTAACATCTGATCGTAAGTTCCGTGAACCATTCGATCCATTCAGCACTGTTCATCGTCAGGACGACTATGCTGAGGGTAATGCTTGGCAGTATGTATGGCTTGTTCCACACGATGTGCATGGTCTTGTATCTGCCTTCGGTGGTGAGAAGCCATTTGTTTCAAAGCTCGACTCCCTTTTCATCGTTAGTGGTGATATGGGAGCAGAGGCTTCACCAGATATTACTGGTCTGATTGGTCAGTACGCACATGGTAATGAGCCAAGCCATCATATCCTCTATATGTACAATTATGTGGGTCAGCCTTGGAAGGCAGCGGATAAGATTCGCTATGTACTCAAGAACTTATACCACGACGACTTCGATGGTTTGAGTGGTAACGAGGATGTGGGTCAGATGTCTGCATGGTACATTCTTTCCGCTCTTGGCATGTATCAGGTTGAGCCTGCTGGTGGTAAGTATATCTTCGGTACACCGCTCTTCGATGAGGCTACGGTGAACGTTGGAGATGGTAAGACCTTCCGCATTGTGGCACATAACAACAGCGATAAGAATATTTATATTCAGAGTGCTAAGTTGAATGGCAAGCCTTATACCCGTTCTTACATTGACTTCAAGGACATCAAACGTGGTGGAACACTTGAGTTTGTAATGGGTAGCAAGCCTTCTCAGTTTGGTGTTAAGCCTGCTGATAGACCCTAAAAGTTTTTGGAGTTAAGGAGTTAAGGAGTTGAAGGGAGTTAAGACAAATGTATTGTTGGACTATATTAATAAAAAACATTACGTTGATATTGAAGTCATCAGATTTTGACCCATATAACATTTGTCTTAACTCCCTTCAACTCCTTAACTCCTTCACTCCTAATAGTGCATCAATCTTTAATACTAATAAACAGCTATGACGAATTTTAATGATGTTGTATCACAGTTCTGTATTGAGGGAACTGTTGAGAGTGTAAGTCCAATTGGTAATGGACTGATCAATGAAACACTGCGTGTAAAAACTGTAGATGCTAATACGCCTGATTATATCTTACAGCGTATTAACAACGCCATATTCACCGATGTAGACCTGTTGCAGCATAATATCGAACTTGTAACTGACCATATCCGCCACAAGTTGATGGAGAAGGGTGAGACAGATATCGAACGTAAGTGTCTGCGTTTCGTACAGGCTAAGGACGGTAAGACCTACTACAAGGATGCTGACAACCTCTACTGGCGTGTGAGTGTCTTCATTCCTAACGCTGTTACAAAAGAGGAAGTAAACCCAGAGAGCGCATTCTGCTGTGGTGAAACCTTCGGTAACTTCCAGAATATGTTGGTTGATCTGAAGGAACCATTGGGAGAAACCATCCCAGACTTCCATAATATGGAACTTCGTCTGCGCCAGTTGCGTGAGGCTGTAAGTGCTGATAAGGCTGGTAGAGTGGCTTCTGTGAAGGATATGATTGCAGAGTTAGAGAGCTATGCAGACGAGATGTGCCTTGCTGAACGCCTCTATCGTGAGGGCGCATTGCCTAAGCGTATCTGCCACTGTGATACAAAGGTGAACAATATGATGTTTGATAAGGATGGTAAGGTGCTCTGTGTTATCGACCTCGATACCGTAATGCCAAGCTTTATCTTCTCTGATTATGGTGACTTCTTGCGTACTGGTGCTAACCACGTGGCTGAGGATAGCGACAATTATGATGCTGTCGGACTGAAAGAAGATGTCTTCTGCTCATTCACAGAAGGCTATCTCAGTACTGCAGGCAACTTCCTTACCCCTGTAGAGACCAGCCACTTGCCATACGCTGTAGCACTGTTCCCATACATGCAGTGCGTTCGTTTCTTGACAGATTACATCAACGGAGACGTTTATTTCAAGGTGAAATACCCAGAGCATAACCTCGTTCGCTCACGTAATCAGCTCTTGCTCTATCGTGACGTACGTCGTCATGATCAGATGATGGCTGACTTTGTGAAGAAAACATTGAAACAATGAAACAATTAAAGGTAAAACGTTTGGAGTGTCAGCAGGTGAAAGCTGTTGACATTCCAGCCCTTTTCAAGGATAATAGCGTATCTTATAATAAGATAGATACAGTAGACTGGGCAGCAGAATTCCCTTATTGTCCACAGGTTGAGTTTGCTATTGCTCATAAAGGCGATGCCATTCTGTTGCATTATCGAGTAGAAGAAGACAGCGTGCGTGCTGAGGCTGGCACCGATTTAGGTCCAGTTTGGCAGGACTCATGCTGTGAGTTCTTCTGCAGCCCTGATGAGGAAGGAGGCTATTACAACCTTGAAAGCAACTGTATCGGTACGATATTGCTGTGCAATGGACAGGGACGAGAGAATCGTACTCATGCCCCAGCAGCCGCCTTAGAGCAGATTGATCGTTGGGCATCTTTGGGTCGTGAGCCTTTCGAGATGAGAGATGGACGACAGGCATGGGAACTCACACTCGTTGTTCCTGTTAGTTCTTACTTCCGTCATACATTAGAGAATCTCTCTGGAAAGACGATAAGAGCCAATTTCTATAAGTGTGGTGACAAGACATCGCAGCCTCATTTCCTCTCCTGGAATCCCATTGCCTTGCCTTCTCCCGACTTCCATTGTCCTGCTTTCTTTGGTGAACTGAACTTTGAGTAATCGATAAAAGAAATAAAATGTAGTAAGTTTTAGGGGTATGAAAAAGTCCCTATCACTTACTACATTTTTCTTTTTATATACCCGAAGGAATTGTTTTTCCGTTAAATTTGTGTCTGCATGTCGTATAGCTTTAACGGAAGATGCGAGGTTACTCATTAAATAAAGACATGACTAAGGCGCTCATCTTCCTATTTTATTGTTATCCTTCGATACAGAAAACCTTTTCGTTTTGATACTTCAAAAACCGCAGATAGGGTTCTGAAAAATCATTACATTGTTTCAAGTAAAATATCTATTAATAAGGGTGAAATCACGAATAAAAAGTGAGTTCATAACCTGCAGGAAATCAATAGGTTATAAAGTAGTAAAGTAAAAGGTGCTTAATTGGACTTCAAAAGGGCGTTAGTA
>ERZ773203.210-NODE-210-length-31568-cov-14.725701_pt1 | contig 31568 bp, 19 predicted proteins | sample MGYA00580529_ERZ773203 | MGnify/ENA primary metagenome ERZ773203 (study PRJEB29015, sample SAMEA2738176) | human oral metagenome | biome: human oral; feature: human-associated habitat; material: saliva | place: China | collected 2177 ... | reverse complement strand
TTACACATCAAAAGGTGCCCCTTCACATTGCGAAAGGGCACCTTTTAGAAAGCAAAAGGGCATCATCCGAAACCCTTTTAAGAGTTTATTTTACAAAAGACCATTGCCTTATGAGGGCTTATAGTCGTTCAGTATCGTTCCCGTAGCTGACAGATGGCTCTGTAACTGCGCAAAGTTATTCAGTCGGATAAGGTTCGGATGGTCATATTCCTCCACCACTTCATGTTTCCAAATGGAGTCGGAAGGGATGTGAGCAGCCCATCCTCCGAGCTTCAGAACCGGTTCTATGTCTGACCGGAAGGAGTTTCCAACCATCAGGAACTGGTCCACTCGGGTGTTAAACCGTTCACAAAGCTTGAAGTAAGCATCCGTTGTCTTATCCGAAACGATGACAATATCATCGAAATAAGGCCTCAACCCCGACCGTTCAAACTTAGTCTCCTGGTCGAGCAGTTCACCTTTCGTGAAGACAACGAGGTGATAATTCCCCAGATCCTTCAGTTTAGCAAGCGTCGCCCGTACCCCATCAAAAGGTCTACCAGGCAACCGAAGCAGCTCTTTTCCTACTCCAAGGATCAGCGCGAGTTCGTCCCCTTTCACCTTACCATCACTTATATTGATTGCGTTTTCTATTAGCGAAATCAAGAAAGCCTTACTACCGTAACCCAATAGAGGCATGTTTGCCGACTCAGTTGCAAAGAGAGCCTTTGAAACTTTAGCAGCATCAGCATAAGGAGCAAGCACCTCGCAGTAAGCTCTTTCAACGGTATCAAAATAACTTTGACAGCCCCACAGTGTATCATCAGCATCAAATGCTATTAATTTTATCTCATTCATAGGCCTCAAAATATTTTTGGTAAAAGTAAGTCTTTTCCATGATAACCTTGCAAATAATGAGAGTTTTTTCTTCAAAAGGTGCACTTTATTAAACATATTTAACTATAAATACTTGTTTTGTTAGGTATAAAGACAAATATATTTGATTCATAGACACTTTCAGTTGATTATGTATTGCGTTTTTCTTCATCATCTTTTATGTTTCAAAGGTAAAACTTGCAGATAACGTATGTAGACAGAATAGATTGTAAGGTGATATTATACACATTTCCATCTAATCTGTCTACAAATCATAAAAGTATCATAAAAGTTTAAAAACCACTGTCACATAGGGCTATGTTAGCCCACTTCAATCGGTTCGGTCACCATGGTGTAAACACGGGTTGACCATGCCGTAAACTATGATTCACCAATGTTTAAGTACTGACAGACCGAATCTTAACCACTTATTGACCGATGTTTAAGTACCGCCAGACCAATGTTTAAGTTCTTCTTCACCAATGTTCAAGTACAGACAGACTGAATCTTAACTACTTATTGACCGATGTTTAAGCACTGACAGACCATGGTATAAGCACTTCGTCACCAATGTTTAAGCCCCATCAGCCCATGCCTTAAGCACTGAATTACCGAACAACCTTCCTGCTTTTTCCTTCCTTATCCTTCACAATCAGCACCTGTGGCTTGCTTGTTTCGGGTGCTTTCGTACCGAGATAGGTACCGTCCAGCGTATAGAATCCCACGGGTTCGGCGACTCCGATGCCCACTGTTGCGATGCCCGTTGAGGTGTTTAGCGGTGCGAAACGGAACGATACAGTGCCGTCAGCATGCGCTGTGATACCCATCACACCGCCCTCGTCAGCCACAGGATAACCCGTATAGAAGCTGAGAGCAGGACTGCTCGTTGCCGTCAAGGCGTTGTTCAGCACCGTAGGATAGGTGTCATTGTCCTCCGTCTGGTTACTCAGGAGATTGTCAGCAGGCACCGTTGTGAACCTCGGATGGCGTTGGAACTTCTGTGCATTGACGGTGTTCTGCGCCCATGAGGTGGCATCATAGTCGACATGCAGCACCAGTAAGCCATGCTTAGGCAGTGCTTTGTCCCACCGATAAGCCGACCGATTCTCCAGCAGATAGTATTCATTCTCCCGTTCAGGGTTGTAGATGACGTAAGCATCTCCGCCCTCAGCGAGTCCTTTCAGCGCCTGAACGTCAACCTTCTCCGCCTTCAGCTCCTTCGGTTTGAGCCATCCCATGAACGATTTCTCATAGGAATTGTATCCTGCAGGCACTGTTCCGATGCCCGAACCCTCATAAGCGTTGCTCAAACTGGCTGGTCCACCGTTGTAACTACCTGCTGACATGAGGTCGTATTTGCCCGTTCCGACATTCTTTCCACCTCTTGTATCATAGAAATCGGGCAACCCCAGACAGTGAGAAAACTCATGACAGATGGTCCCGATACCCATGTAGAAAATTCTGTCTCTACCGTTATCATCGGCACGGAGAATCTCATTGCTGCATGCATAGGTGTTGATCTTGATGCCATCAATGGTCATTGGCGACTTTCCGGCGTCACTTAACGCGAACTTATGGGGCCAGATGGTGTTCGGATCACCCCCCGTTGCCTCACCCTGACCGGCATAAAGCACATAAACCTGCTCCACTTCCTTGTCGCCATCCCAGTCATAATCAGCAAAGTTCACCTGTCCTTTCACGGCGTTGCAGGCATCAATGATCATCTGTGCAGGGTTTTTATCATTGCTATCCTCGGTCCGTCCACCGTAAAACTCCGATGGCTGAGGCAGCGTAACAGGACCAACAACATCGAAAGTGAGGTCGAACGTACCGTTACTCTGGTCGAGGAAATAGTCGTGAACACTCCCTATGGCGTTGCTTTTCTCATCCTTATAGCCTGGCATGTTCAGCATATGGTCATATAACGTCTTGACATCTTTCTCCGAAGTAGACTTTGTTCGGATATCAGCAGGGTTCCTGAACTTCGTATCCTGGAACTGAACGAGGATCACCAAGCCCTTTTTCTTCCCTGCCCACGGCTCCGTTCGCGGTTGTCCGAAGGGTGTTGAGCGGGTCAGCGCCTTTGCTTCCAGTCCCCTGACAGTAGCCATGTCAACAGCCGTCTGTGCCTCATTGCCCTGTCGGAGACCCTCCTCATGCGCCAGCACTGTCGATGCCACGAGTCTGCCCTCCTTAACCTGTGCATAGTAATAACTGCCCCCATGCGGAACGACGGGTATACCATCCTGCGTCACACAGTAGTTAAAATGTTCGTCACCAACGGCTTTCACCTTCAGGAAAGTACCGTCAGCCTGTCTTACGAGTCGCCATATTGGTAGTGCTGGAATGGCAAATGATGACGCTGCCATCAGCAATGCAGCACAAAGAGTAGATATTCTTTTCATACTATCAGGTATTGTTGATAATTCTTTTGCTTTACTTTCAAAGGGGCTTTCCCCCTTCACCATCGTGCAAAGATACAACTTTTAAAGAAAAAGAGCCGTCAAAACAACAAAAATATCTAAACCCCTCCACCCGCCATCACCTATCATCCGTCCCCCACTCTCCCCACATTCGAGTACGAAAACATCCCCCTTTCTGAATAAAAAAGACAGGAAAAACCCACCGTTTTACATCTGTTGAGCGATGAAAAACACAAGAAAAACCCACCGTTTCATACCCACTGACAGAGGAGAAGCATAAGGATAACATGCTGATTAGAGCGGAGATAGCAGTGCGGAGGAATGCTATTAAACAAAAAAAGGAGCTCTTGTGAAACAAGAACTCCTGCGAAATAAGTTGCGGGTGCAGGACTCGAACATGCGACCTCCAGGTTATGAGCCTGGCGAGCTACCAACTGCTCCAACCCGCGATATTAATTAAGAACAATTCATCTATGAACCGAGGTGCATTCCTGAATTGCGAGTGCAAAGGTAGTGGTTTGTTACGAAACCACCAAAGAATTATACATTATTTAACAAACTATCCACTCTGCTTTTGCGGCTTCTAAACTCTCTTTGCTACCATTACCGTAGGTAACTCCGCAGGTGTGTGTACCTGCATTTCTGCCCATGAGAATGTCGAATTCGGTATCACCAACGACGAGGGTTTCGTGTGCTTCGATGTTGAAATGACGCAAAGTCTTAAGCACTGATTCAGCTGCTGGTTTCTTCTCGACAACATCGTCGGCAGCAATCAGATAAGTGATATACTTCGAGAGGTCTAATTCGTCCATCAGTTTTGCAAGCGTTCTATGGCTACGACTACTTGCAATAGACATTAGAATGCCCTGTGCAGAAAGGCGTTCAAGCGTTTCGATAACACCCGGAAAGACCGTTACTGCCCCTGGAACATTCTTCACATTGAATATTTCGCTATACACTTTAGCACACTCCTCAGCCTGTTCATCCGTCATTGGGATGATAGATGAGAAACATTCCTTCAATGGTAAACCAATCGTTCGGGCGCATTCCTCACGACTTCTCATCGGTAAATTCAGACGTTCTATCGTTGCAAGCATCGTGTCGGTAATGAGCTTTTGAGAATCGCCAAGCGTTCCATCGAAGTCGAAGATGATGAGACGAATACCAGAAAGAATCTCTGGATTAGAGAAAAGGTCAGGACAGTAGCGAGGCGTTCTGTTGCTATCACTCTTCATAGTCTTATCATTCAGCTGTTTCTTTCGCTTAAGATAGCCCTTCACGCGTTTGTATCCTTCCTTTCCAAGGATAGCGATACCGCCATATTGAAAGCTCTTTGCCAGTCCGAAAAAGACAGTAAACAGTATGCCTTTCGTTGCCGTTGACACTGGGAAAAACACTTGAACGAATGAAAGAATATAAAAGGGAATACACATCAGGAGTACGATAACACCTGTGCGAAAAGACAATTTTTGAAGATAACTTTTAATAGACATAACTGCACGTAGCCTTATTTCAGAACGCAAATTTAGTTAAAAACTTCCTATTATCCGTCATTCTGTACACAATTAAATAATAAAAAGAACTTTTACTTATAAATTCTAACGTTGTGCTTTCGCACATTCCAACAATTATTAGTAAATTTGCAGCGCAAAAATATTATATTCACTTCCCATATTTATGGCAGAAAAGATAAGAATCAAAGACATTGCAGAACGTGCAGGTGTAAGTGTTGGAACAGTTGATAGAGTATTGCATAAACGCCCGAATGTATCGGAATCCGCACTGAAACGAGTGGAAAAGGTGCTGAAGGAGATGAATTATCAGCCGAATGTCTACGCAAGTGCATTGGCTTATAACAAGAGTTACACGTTCTATTGTTTGATTCCAAAGCACAGCAGTGAGGCTTACTGGGAAGAGATTGAGATTGGTGCCATGAAGGCGGTAGAGGCACGTAGAGACTTTTATATCGACTTGGAAATCATGTATTACAGTCGATTGGACCCTCACTCTTTTATCGAGACCTACCAGAAATGCCTTAGGCAGAATCCGGATGGTGTTATCCTTGTCCCTACGACATTAGAGGTGACACGCCAGTTCACCGACGAACTGCACGATCGCAACATCCCTTTCATTCTGCTCGACTCTTATATGCCATCGCTGCAACCGCTGTCATTCTACGGACAGGACTCTATCCAGAGTGGTCGTTTTGCTGCTCGAATGCTGATGCTCATTGCTCAAAAGGAGGAAAGCATCATGCTCATGAAGCAGACGAAGGACGGAAAGATGGCGAGCCGTCAGCAAGAGAATCGTGAGGTGGGCTTCCGTCATTATATGGAAGAGAACTTCCCTAATATTAAGATTTTAGAGGTAAACCTCCCATTAGACGAAGAGCGGAAGCGTTATGACCATATCTTAGAAAAGTTCTTCAGTGAGCATCCAGAGGTACATCACTGTATCACACTGAACTCTAAAGCGCATATCGTGGGTAAATTCCTACTAAAGACGCATCGCCATAACGTTCAGATTATGGGCTATGACGTGGTACATAAGAATGCTGACTGCCTACGAGAAGGGAGTATATCGTTCCTCATCGCACAGCATGCTTACCAACAAGGCTACTTCAGTGTTGATTCCCTCTTCCGAGCTATCGTGCTGAAAAAGAAGGTTGAACCAGTCAACTACATGCCTATCGACTTGCTTATGCGAGAGAATATAGACTTCTATCATAGGTCGTGGGGGTAAAAGAAAAAGCCCCACCCCGACCCTCCCCGAAGGGGGAGGGAGGCAAATTTGCTAAGAGTTAGGTGGTGAAGAAGCCCCACCTTAGTCCTCTTTCGAAGGGGAGGGAGGCAAAACTGCTATAAACAAGATGAAAGGAAGGTAGTAAAAGGGGGATAAAATTAAATAAAAGATGGCATTGATAAAAAGGGTGATGATGCTCAACACATGACGTGCGGAGGGTTAACACATAATGTGCGAAGGCTCAGCACATGATGTGCAGAGGCTTAAAATAAGATATGGTAAGTGTGAAAAAGGGATGAATAATAGGTTAATAAAAATCATTAACACCTAACATTCAATACCTAACATTTAACACCCAACATTCATCATTTATCATTCAACATCTGCACAATTCATCAACACCTAACATTTAACACCCACCACCCATCCCCCATCACCCAACACCAAACACCCAACAAATGACAGAAAACAAAAAAGGACTCCTCGCGTTGAGTCCGTTACTTGTGTTCATCGTACTATATCTGGTCACTTCAATCATATCGGGTGACTTCTATAAGGTACCGATTACCGTGGCTTTCATGGCTTCGAGTATCTTTGCTATTGCCATATCAGGAGGCTATCCACTCGCAAAACGAATTGAGATATACAGCAAGGGAGCCAGCACAGACAACATGATGATGATGCTGTGGATATTCGTACTTGCTGGAGCATTCGCCAACTCGGCTAAGGACATGGGCAGTATTGACGCTACGGTCAACCTAACCCTCTCCGTCCTACCAGATAACATGCTGCTGCCAGGACTCTTCCTCGCTGCTTGCTTCATCTCTATGAGTATCGGAACGAGCGTTGGAACTATCGTTGCACTCACCCCTATCGCAGCAGGTATTGCCACATCTACGGGGAGTTCGCTCCCTTTTGTCGTCGCAACCGTCGTCGGTGGTTCGTTCTTTGGCGACAACCTTTCGTTTATTAGCGATACAACCGTTGTGGCAACGAGAACACAGGAGTGTAAGATGGCAGATAAGTTTAGGGTAAACTTCTTCATCGTTGCCCCTGCAGCAGTCTTGATTCTACTTGTTTATATCTTCTTGGGAAGAGACATACATACCACAGGACAGGTTGCCAACGTTGACATCTACAGAGTAATTCCTTACATGGCAGTACTGATTTGTGCGCTCTTTGGTATGAACGTGATGGCTGTATTGACCATTGGAATCGTCCTCACAGGTGCTATCGGCATCATTGCTGGCAGCTACGATGTCTATGGTTGGTTTGGAAGTATGGGCGCAGGAATCAAAGGAATGGGCGAACTGATTATCATCACGATGATGGCAGGTGGTATGTTAGAGATTATCCGTGAGAATGGTGGTATCGACTATCTCATCAAGATGATCACCCGACACGTCAACAGTAAGCGCGGAGCAGAGCTAACAATAGCTTTCCTCGTAAGTTTGGTGGATATCTGTACAGCCAATAATACGGTGGCAATCCTTACCGTGGGCGGTATTGCAAAGCAGATAGGCGACCGCTATGGTGTAGACAAACGTAAGGCAGCCAGCATCCTCGACACCTTCTCATGTTGTGCGCAGGGTTTGATTCCTTATGGTGCACAGATATTAATGGCAGCAGGTTTGGCAAAGATAAACCCTGTGAGCATCGTCCCATTCTTGTATTATCCAATGTTATTGGGCATCACAGCCTTTCTTTCTATCCTCTTCCATTATCCCCGTCGTTATTCATAACATATCATCATCACCCAACATTCAACACCCAACACTCACCATTCACCACTCCATTAAACATATCATCAACACCCAACACTCAACACCCAACACCCAAGACCATGCAACCAATAGAATCATCTGGAATGGACATCATCCAACGTAACTTCTTTCGAATCCTTTGTTCGGGCGCATTCGGCACACAGTCGAACCTCGAACCGATGTCGCCTTTCAAATGGCGAAGACTCATACAGATGGTTGAAGCACAACAAGTGATGCCTATCTTCATCAATGGTATCGCAAGACATGCTATGGATGAAGGACTCAACCTGCCAGAGAGTATCATCACAGACATCAAAGCAAAGCAGGAAGAACGCAAGACATTAACTGCAAGAATACCCAAGACGGTTAGACTTAGCAATGCGTTACTGAACCGTAGACTAAAGAATCTTATCTACAACGAACTGCATAGTATCGACACTTCGATTGAGGCTATTGATATGCTGAAGCTGATTGTCAACAACTCTGAGACGATGTTTACACGTGGTATGAACTTAGGGGGAATCATTACGATGGGCGAATACCTAAGAACTCGGGGTAATAAGGTTGACTTCGTGAAACTCGAGAACTGGCTGAATACCCTGCAGTTGAGTGCTATGGCGGAGCTACAGGGTAATGTTCTCATCTCCGTCTTTGGCTTTGAAGAAGACGAAATCCCCTTCGTTAGCAAGAGTGACCCAAATGCTTACCGCCTCACATTACGCAGTATTTCAGACTTAGCGAAGGACACTGCGCACGAATGGCACTTCAAACAAAACGCCGTAGGATTTGTACAAAACAACAGTTCTGTACTTCGTCGCAACGTCCGTCGCAGTCTCCGCTATGTCAGCTATGCACCCATTGAGACAACCAGCAACTTCTTTAGCAACTTCGTCAGGAGCCTTTCTGAGATTGAAGAGTAAGCTTAATAAAACATAGATAAAGCCTTGCCCCATGCGGACAAGGCTTTCTGTTTTAGCAGAATAAGTAGTTTTTCTACACTTTTCTCCCTCATTAAGCATTTAATCAGATATTTTTTGTATCTTTGTCCATGGATAGTTGAAATCCAGAATATAAAAACCTAAATACAAAAATCATATTAATCGAGATGAAGAAAATCTTACTTTCAGTGGCATTGATGATGGCTACATTCTCACTTCATGCCACAGATGCGAACTACCAGGTAGTTCCTCTCCCACAAAGCATTACTGCTGAGAAGGGTACACCATTCGTTTTGGATGCTAACACCATTATTAATGTTGCAAGCAACGATGAGGCTATGCGCCGTAATGGTGAATTCTTGAAGCAATATATCCAAGAGGCAACTGGTATTGCGCTCAATGGTATGAACAAGAAAGGAAGTACTATTACCTTGAAACTCAATGCAAAGGTTGAGAATGAGGAGGGTTATGTTATCACCGTAAAGGGTAAGAATATTATCGTTGAGGGCAAGACTCCACGTGGTGTTTTCTATGGTGTACAGACACTTCGCAAGTCATTACCATTGGAGAAGGCAGAGAACGTAACCTTCCCAGCAGCTCGTATCGTTGACTATCCACGCTTCGGCTATCGTGGTACGATGCTCGATTGCGCTCGTCACTATTTCAAGATGAGCTTCATTAAGGAGTTTATCGATATGTTGGCACTTCACAATGTCAACACCTTCCACTGGCATCTCACTGAGGATCAGGGCTGGCGTGCACAGATTGACCGCTATCCAAAGCTCACTGAGGTTGGTTCAAAGCGTGCGCAGACAGTTATTGGTCGTATGACAGGACTCTTTGATGAGACCCCATACGGTGGTTACTATACAAAGGATGAGATGCGTGAAGTTGTGAAGTATGCAGCTGATCGTTATATCACTGTTATCCCAGAGATTGACATGCCTGGTCATATGCTCGGCGCATTGGCAGCTTACCCAGAGCTTGGTTGTACCGGTGGTCCTTACAAAGTGGCTGAGCAATGGGGCGTATTCCCAGACATTCTCTGCGCTGGTAACCCTAAGACCTACGAGTTTGTGAACAATGTTCTCGATGAGATTGTTGATATCTTCCCATCAAAATATATCCACATCGGCGGTGACGAGGCTCCACGTGATCGTTGGAAGACCTGTCCACGCTGTCAGGCTGAAATCAAACGTCTCGGCTTGAAGGGCTCTAACGGCTTCCCTGCAGAGGCTCAGTTGCAGGCTTATTTCATGAATCAGGCTGCTAAGCACTTGGCTGAAAAGGGTCGTAACATCATCGGTTGGGACGAGATTCTTGAGGGTGATGTAGACAAGGGTACAACTGTCATGAGCTGGCGTGGTGTGAATGGCGGTATTGAAGCAGCTAAGCGTGGCTTGGATGCCATCATGACTCCAGTAAACTACTACTATCTCGACTACTATCAGAGAAAGGATAACACGATGACCCTCATCGGTGGTTTCCTCCCAGTTGAGACAACTTACGGCTACAACCCAGTGCCAGACGACGCTGCTCCTGAATTGAAGAAGCACGTTAAGGGTGTACAGGCAAACCTCTGGACAGAGTATGTTATCGGTCGCGACCTCGCTTTCTTCCAGCTCCTCCCACGTGTTGCAGCTATGGCAGAGACTGGTTGGACAGATAACGATAAGAAGGACTTCGCTTCTTTCAAGGCACGTGAAACCCGCCTGAACGAGCTTTACAAGCACTTCGGTTGGAAGACTTGCCAGGACCTCTACAAGGAGAAGAAGTAATCTTAGAGCGTATTAGCACCGTCTAATACAAGCTAAAATATATTCGGCTGATAAGGTGTGAGGGCTATCCTCGCAGCTTATCAGCTGTTTTTTTTAATTCAAAATTCATAGTTCAAAATCCATAATTATGAAATATACCAGTTTCCCTGTACAACAAAAAAAGCTGCATCAAAATAGGATTGCTCCTAATTTGATACAGCCTACACAAGTAAACTATAGTAAATACAGCATTACGCTGCTTGCTATGTAGCCTTCGTTTTATTTCTCAGCAGCTGGGCGAACTGCGAAACCGAACGCACGGATGTTGCGGTAAAGTGGGTGAACTGAGTTGACATCGAAGCCCATAACATTACCGTTGTGGTTGTCGTTAGGGGTAGCTGTCCAGTAATCACCAAACTTACTATAATAGCTCAAAGTACTTCCGTTTCCTGCTTCTCTAAATCCTGCAGCAGGGAAGAAGATGGTTTCTGTCTTGCTACTATTGGTCCAGAAATTATGACCGAAGTTATTATTAAATGTCTGTGCATTATCCGTACCATCCACATTCATTCTTCCACCATTCAAACCGTTCTCTGTGAAACCTGTGAATGCATCATTAGCTGGCACACTGAAGCCAACAGGAGATGGGTCGTAAATAGTCTTAACAACAGTCTGGCTGTTTGCTTGGTTTTCGGCATACGCTGAAGTATTATTCATTGACCACAAGTTATAGAATGTATAGTACTTTGCAAATCCTGTTGCAGCATCCAGAACGTTGCCTTTATATCCTGCTGTGAAATAGTTTTGTGGGTTCTGGAGGATAGTTTGCATATACATTTCACTTCCAGCATTCCAGTTGATGGTGTTGACAGCAAGTGTAGCAGTTGTACCAGGGAAAGCATCCTTGCGACCCCACTGATACAATGTTGTATAACCAGTTCTTGTGGTAGTAGCTGGTTTCTGTGTAATGGTAATTACTGCAGACTGCTTATCACCGTTATTACCCAGTGTCTGCTCAACCTTTACCTTTACAGTACGTGGAGTAGAATAAGATGTACCCTTCCATGCAGTAGGTTTCCAACCCAATGCCTCATTGGTGAAGTCGTACTTGTTTCCTTGCTTATTGGTAACTGTAATCTTGTCGAGTGCATTCTTTGGTGCAAACCACAAATGCCAAGACCAAAGGGTTTGTTGATGAGTTTCAGTAACGGTGACCCATACTTTTTTACGTCCTTGTTGTCGTTGTTCTTGCCTTTGTGTCTGCCAACTTCTTCTAACAGCTACAACAGCGTTACCACTCTTGATGTTTTCTTTTGTCACCTCAAACTTTATATAGAGATTTCCGTCTGCAGCACGGTAGAGACCGTTGTTAGAAGCTAACTTAACAAGATCTTTTTCGTCAGACCATATAGTCCAAGCCAAATCAATACCTCTATTGGCTCCATTGTTAGTCTTTTCTATCCAAGGGTCGGTAATTGCATAACCTTCTTGGTCAACAAAATTTTTAAGCGTATTATTAGCTTCGCTTCCCTTTTGATATGCACTGCTATTGGTCTGACCATTCTTAATAGCATTACCATATACCAATGGAATCATATAATGTCCTGGTGCAGAGATGACATAGCAGTTGGCAGTGTTTTGTACGGCTGCAGCACCAGTAGCATTTGAGAGGTTATAAGGTGCAGTGGCTGTACCCAATGGCGCAGCATTCTGAAGAGTCTTATTACGCTCTGCTACGAGGTCTACAATGTCAGTACCCAAGGTTGCTGTACCCTGTTCATCTACTGTACCACCATCGCCCTGCTCCTTGCTAAGGCTCTTCAACCATGATGGCTTGGTAGTTGACCATGTGTTTCCATTGTCAACGCTGTAGCCAACAACCTTCCATGCAACAGACTGCTTGGTACCATTTACCTCGCGGTAGCTCTCAATCTTATAATTAGCCTGTGTAGCGTTGTAAGCTACAGCGTTAGGATCTGTTGCTGTGATAGTATAAGTCCATGAAGAGTTCTTCTCACTCAACTTATAAGTACGTGTTGTACCCGCCTTCCAAGAGCCTTTAAGAGGTACGGTAATTTTACTACCATCAGTAAAGAGAACCTCAGCAGTAACCTTATTGTCAAGGTCCTGTGGTATCATATAGAAGGTGTAGTTGTCACGCAACTGTGTAAGGTCAGTTACATTTGAATTAACATACTGGCTTCTGTTTCTAACAATGCTGTTAGGGTTTTCGTTTGTATTATAATTCACGTTGCTGAGCTTTACATTTCCACGTGTGTCGTATCCACTATGATTCCATGCAGCACCTGTACCATCAAGCTTGTTAGAGAGTGTGTACTTACTCTTAAGCAATACATTTTTGAGTGTAATATCCTTGATTGTCTTATTGAACGAAAGGTTCTGACCCACAGCAAAGCGAATAGCTGTCAAAGCATGACGGAACTGAAGATTAGTTATTGGTGCTTGGAAACGTGTAGCATACTGTACGTTACCAGAGCAAGCAGTCATAAGGTCTACCTGCTTTCTCACGTCAGTATTTACAGTAAATTCAATACTTGGCGCAGCTGTTCCGTTTGGTTTAGTAAACTTAATACCATTGCTGCCGTTTGTGCTTTCTGGATAGACAGCATAGAAACGGCCGTGAGGCTGAAGCCAAGACCAAGATCTTGTATTATAGAGTATACCATTATTCCTTGTTTTCTCCTCGTTGAACCACTCTTTGTTAATAGCATTTGCTGCAGTACCACGAACACCAGTAGATGAGAAGTCGGTAAGCTTTTCTAATGTAGTTATATTCGCACGTGTACCTGGTTCGAGCTTTACAGGGTTAACACCCTCTACGGTTGTCTCAATCAAACATACATCGAGATTCTCTGAACTCTGTACGGCTAACTTCTTACCATCAAGGTCTTTGTCTGTCAAACCTGGAGTAATTGCACCACGAGTTAATGCACCACGCGTCTGGGCATCTTCCTGTGAATCGCTTACGTCAAAGCGAACAACAGCTTCCGTGTCACCATTGTTGGTCTTCTCAGCCAAATCATCATCCGCACAAGATACAGCAGCGAATGCCATGCCACCTACAAACAAGGCAGAGAGTGCATGATAAAAAAATGTCTTATTCATTATTCTTTATTCTTATCTATATTTAATTATCCATATAACTCGTCATCATTATCGCCATAATCTGGTACAAGAGGCTCTACGGTGACAGAGCCATTATTATCTCCACCAGGGCGAACATTAGGACTTGTCGCTAAAATAAAGCTTTCTTCAACGATATTACAAACCGATATTATCGGTCTAAGATAATTTAGTTTTCTTGTTTCTATTGTTTTCATTTTCAATATAATTCACTTGACCCGCAATGATGTGGGTTATAAAAAAAATAAGACAGAAAGGAGTGGTTATGTGTTTATAATCTTATCCCTAACACGACAAGAATCAACACTTTGTTACTCTGGGCTATTCAATCTTTTCACCTTCTAATTCTATAATTATTGCAAAATTATAAATAATATCGCAATTAACAATCTTTTCACTCATTTATTTAATATTTTTTGAGAAGATATGGGTAACAGAGGGTGTTAATAAACAGTTATCCAGCCTAATTTGTAGGTGAAAGTACTTCTATTCTATGGAGTTATAAAACTCCCTAACAAGAGCAAAACCGTTATACATCTTACAAGAATAGTTTTGTTTTAATTTGCTGTCACTTTTAACATTTCATGTAACCCCATTGTAAGCTAATTAGTTAAGCTTCGACTTTAAATGACAGTAATGACAGCAAAAATAATTTGAGGTGAATTTGCTTTTTTATCGGCATACATGGAAAAGCGTGTCCTGAGCATATAATAATTACGGATATACCCAGAAAATCGGTTCTTCCGTTACCCCCCCAATCGCTCATTTTACCTTTGAACTTTGAGGTTTGAACATTGAACTTTATGATATGGGTAGTTGACAGGTTGACGAGTTGACAAGTTTATGAGTTGACAAGCTAATTCGTTCATCAGCCCAAATCTTAGAAGAACAAACTTCATATCCCCTTTCCCTCTACCTCATCTGCCATCGTATAATCCGATGAATTATCCTTTACCACACAGTCTTCATTGTAAAGAAAATTCTAATCTCGAGTTTTAAAAGGGCGTAAATAGCACTCAAATTAACACCCTTTTGGCTTGCAAAAGGTGCCCTTTAAGCCTCTTACTAACGCCCTTTTGAAGTCCAATTAAGCACCTTTTGAAAACAACCTTTGCAACTACTTGATAACAAAACACTTACGGAGGTAACAGATTTACTTGTTTTTAGCTCAATTCCCAGTCCCCTCCTTGCATGTTTTGTAAATATATTTCTAATCCTTTGTTGCTTAAACTAAATCTCACACAGAGTCACGGAGCTAAGGGAGTTTATATTTAAAAATATGTTGACCATAGAGGTATCGTTGGTGCTGGGAGCTCTAAGCATGGGTGAGAAGCTGTTTACAAACCTATATTAATATACGTTGAGACTATAGGATAAACACATACCTTATCGACATATACAATTGTATGCCGATAAGATAGGTAGGAACCAGTCTTGAGCCGACCTCTAAACCGCCTACAAGAATCTTGTGCATCTTTGCAACACTGTCTATCGTACCACTTGCCACACCATAGGTTAGTGACATGATGATGATAATCAGTGATAATGAGGGGATGAAACTGGAGGAGAAGGAACTGGGGAATAGCTGTCCTGTCACGCTCAGGAGAATTGCGTGAGGTACAGCCGTGAGAAGAATCATGACAACTACATAGACGATGAATTCAACCAATGCTATGCGTAGTCCAACCGTTTCGCGATAATGGAACTTGTAACGATGGTTTTGGGAGTTTGTTAGGCTGCTTCTCACGTTTGATAGCATCGCACGTAATGCTGTATAAAGGCGACTGCGAATGCACGCACCTGCTGCCATCACTACCATAATAAAGTAGATAAGCAGTGGTGAAAGTTGGTTGCTGACAAATGAGCCAAAGAACCAACGGATGCCCTCACTGCTCAGCATAGACCGCATCGGAAGCTCTGGGAAAGCTGCCGTAAGAAGCCATGAGAGCAGTATCAGTGCTAACTGGGCTATGAGAAGTACTAAGACTATATAACCTAACTTATTCCTCATCAGCGTGGAGGTTGTCGATGTCGATAATACGTAGTTCTAATGCACGTACAACAAGACGCGTCGCGTTGACACTCATACCATTGTTACCATCAGGGAAGAGTTTCTGTACGAGTTCGTTCTGTCGCTTCTCTAAGCTCTTTACACCGAATGGCATACCACGTAGGTTAGTAATCTGTTCCTTGGTATAACCGAGTGCAAGGTGGCGTAGGAAGCGCTCATCATACTCGTCAATCTCGTAGCTAACCATTGCTTCTTGGTGCATCAGCTGACCGCTCACGCTCATCTTAAATCTGCCTACAATCTTTTCGAGGATAGGCTGATTGAATACCATTCGCTTTCCCGACATGACACTTGCCACGTCGCCACGTGTCAATAGTTCGCCACTCTTAAGGCAGATACCATCAGCACCAGCATCGAGGACGTCGACCCATAGTTTTTCATTCAATATCTCACCCGTAAAGATCAGCACCTTTACATGTGGATAAGTCTGTTTTGTTTGGCGGCATATTTCTACTCCCACCGTTGTTGAACCACCCAATCCAAGGTCGAGAAGCACGAGGTCGGGCAGGTTTTGCTTAATGAGTTTCCAGTAGGCAACTTCGCTTTCTGCTGTTCCAATAATCTCGGCTTCAGGTATTTCGTTTCGGAAGATACCCTCCGTTCCTTTTAACTCCAAGGGTACGTCTTCAACGATGATGACTCTAAAATTCTCCATAGGTATATTTTGTTTAGTTATGTTTCTTAATTTGCTTTTGCCAAAACCACATCTATTCTCACGCCATTTGGTGTCGCATTCGCAGAGATACCACAGCCACGCTTATTGGTAGATTCGCCATTGTCGCGGGCTATCTGTCGGCAGATAAAGAACATCAAACGGTCGGCAGAAGGCTGGAAAAGGTCGTGACAAATGTCATCAGAGAGTGTCAGCGTCGACATGATGACATGTAGGGTGACGTAACCAGGCTGATGCTCTTCGGCTGTGACCGTCAGTGGTTGGTTGTTATTGATAAGATATAGTATATCAAATAAATAAGCAAGGAAGACAGGGTCGCCACTGATGAGTGGTGACTCGAAGGTTGTTGTCAGCTTCGACGGACTCACCAATGTCGTGATATCCACTGGGCGCGACACGAGTTTCACGGATTCTACTTGGCTCATTGCCTGCTGACTAAGAATCTGATAGAGTTCTTTATAGTAGATTGCCAACTCGTCAATCGCCTCAAGTTGACCATCAGGTTCGTCTACAAGCTGGCGAATACGTGAAGGATAGTACATCGTTTCATGCTTGAGTGTTGATAGACAGTTGTCAAGAATGCTGTTACTAATGTGCAAACGCTCGTTCTCGTATTCCACACAACGTACCTCATCTTCGAGCATTTCTATGTCTGATTGGCTCTTTTGATTCTCCTCAACAGAGGCAATTAGTGCCTCCTTAATCTGGTTGACGATAGCAAGTAATCGTTCTGGGAATCTGTCGCTCACACCTTTCTCAACCTCTCTAAGCTTGTTTTCTTCGCTCACATCACTAAGAAGAACCGTGTTTATCTGCTTCACACGCTCCAAACAGAACTGATAAGAGAGACGATGACGATAATACATCACGTAATAAACAGGAAAGATTGAAAGCAGGAAGAGCACAAGAAGGGCAACAGCAACATTCTTATTCGTCTCCGACTTCATCATCATTCGACAGTATTCGCCCAATGAGTTGTCGGCATAACGCTCCTTAAAGAGGTGGGTATAAACAGAGTTATTGTATTTATAAACCTCCCATTCGTGCAGTGCCAATGCTGCCACAGCACTCTCATTACGTATATCGAGGATGATACCATAGTTCATCGGCAGGCTATCATGATACCACTTAATCTCTGCAGGAACGATAGAAAGGCTTCCAAGTTGCTTCATCAACTCCTTTCCTTTAGGACGAAGTTGGAGATAATGGAGATTCAGATAGTAACGACATGTGTCTGCATAAGCCAATGTCTTACTATAGGAGCCATTGATATTTGAGAAGTAAGCCGAGTCTGCATAGATGCCAGCAAGGGTGTTATAGTCCTTCTTTGCAAGGGCAGTAGACTTGTCGCTGGCTCTTGTAGGACGTGCCTGAGCCGTCAGGAGAGAGGCTGTAGCGAGGATAAATGCCAACAGAATGCGACTAATACCCTTTGGCAAGCGGAAGAAGAAACGACTTCCCTTGTCCTTCTCGCTCTCTACACCTATCTCACAAACAGAGAATATTTGACTAATCTTCTTGTATTTATTGATGATACCATTACAATTCATCAATCCAAAACCATGCGAAGCACTGTCTTTCTGGTCATGGATTGGCTTGTGATCGAAGATGTGTTGTTGTTCTTCTTCAGTGAGTCCGCAGCCCGTATCGGCAACAGATATCTCAACATAGTCAGGTTCTTCAATGGATGAGATGGTCACCTTACCGCCTTTTTCAGTAAATTTACGTGCATTATCAGCCAATGTATTCACCATGAAAAGCGTCAGAACGCGGTCGGCTTTGACGACAGCTTTCGTGTCTTCTACACGTAAGTCGATACCCTTCATATGGAAGCCCATGCGTCCTTTCTTCACAATATCGAATACCTGTTGTATAGGGAAACTCTCAATATGCAGTGACAGTTTACCTTGTCTAAGCTGAATCCACTCCGTGAGAACAGCGTTTAGTTCGTTAATCTTATCGGTCAACTCACGGATATAAGTATAACGTTCTGCCTGCACAGCATCGCTTTCGCCACCCTTCTTGAGCTTCTCAATCTCATGTAACATACGGTCGATGAGTGGGATAACACCATTGACAAGCGAAATCTTAGCCCGTTGTTCAAGGTGTTTACGCTTATTATCCGTAAGATGTAACTTATTGATAACAAGTTGTTCAGACACCTCTTCATACTTATCAGCCAGTTCTGCCATGTGCTTTTCATTGTTATGACGCCACTGTTCAAGCGGAAGGAGGAGGTCGTCTAACGAACCCTGTGTGTCTTTTCTGCGACGAAGATAATGGAAGAGGACAAGCGAAGCAAGCACAAAGAATATAGAGAGTGCTACAGCTATAATTATAAGATTCAGCTGTTTTGAGGTACGCTCTAATTGTTCAGCACGTGATGTAAGGTATCTGTCTTGTCGAGTTTCGTCCTGAAGATCAAGGTAGATGTTACGGTTATAATCACTCTGTTGCTTATTATTTATAGCCGAATACGTAACACTCAACTGTTCGCGGATAGACGCAACGAGGTCGGGTGCCTGCTTGATAGCTGGGTTATCGTGCAAAGCCTTGTTCAGACAGATGATAGCTGAGCGGTAATCCTTTATCTTCCAATAGCATGAAGCCAAGGTTCGATAGCAACCTGCCGTCTGATAAACATCTCCATAACGTTGGAAGATATGCAGTGAACGCTGTGCTAAGTTGCCTGCAAGGAGCTTCTCAGGCATGTTGTCAAGATTGATATATTGGAACGAAGGTAGGTTATCATGCATCAGTGTTGCTCGACTCTTATCGTTCAGAATCAACTCACTGATCGCCTGCAAGGAGTTTGCCTCCCAATAAGGGAAGTTGTGCTGGCGTGCAAGCATATAACAACGTATGAGATATTCAAACTCTTTTTGCTCTATAGCTTTCTGCGAATTGGTATTGATAATACCACCCGACCCGATGTTATAGTAATAAGCCAAGAGCTGAGCCATGTCGGTTTGTATCTCTCCATCGGGATTAATCTGGCTGATTGCCTTGATAGATGGTTGCTCCAAACCTACATAATAATAGTATGTCGAAGTGACAATGGCAAACTCTGAGCGCGCATAAACCATGCGACGACGTTGACGAGGAGAGAGTAGTTTCTCATCTTCTTCAATACGATGAATTCGTTTCTGTGCTTTTTCATAGTAGTCGTAGAACTCCTTATTGAGTGACTCACGCTGACAAAGACGCATAAACTGGATGTCAGCCACCAAGAGTTCCACTTGGTTATCAGTGATTTTGAGGACAGAATCGAGTTTAGCATAGGCTTCTGTAAAGCGCATCTTCATCAAGTCAACGAAAGCAAGATTGTTTAATGCCTCCGCCTTTCCTGCGTCATAGCTTCCTGCCAGACCGTAGGCTTTATCCGCATAGATTCTCACGGAGTCGAGATTACGATAGTGCAAGGCATATGCCTTGTCGTTTAACTCGTCAACTTCTTGTACGTGTGGAACATTACAGGCAGCAAGCATCAGAAGGAGTAGACAAGCTACCCACCCCGTAATTATGCTGTATGTCTTTGTTCTTTTCATCTATTTTATGTAGACTTAGCTACTACTCCTCTATAAATCAAAGGCAAATATACAAAACTTTTTTTAATAATTTCATAATTCATAATTCATAATTCAAAATTATGATTACTACTTTAATTCATAATTCATAATTCAAAATTCAGAATTATGATTACCGATATAGTACAAGGGTTAAAGCACAAATCAAAAAGTTCAATGTTCAATGTTCAAAGTTCAAAGGAAAATGAGTTCAAAGGATAAAAAGGATTCGCGAGATTAGAGAAATTCGTAGTTATCTTTTGAATTTTCTTTACATTATTGTTAAAGAAATGGCAGGAGAAAGGGTTAAAAACGAGTGATTTTAGTGCCTCTATAAGTCTTTTGTTATCAAGTAGTTGCAAAGGAAGGTTTCAAAAGATGCTTAATTGGACTTCAAAAGGGCGTTAGTAAGGGGCTTAAAGGGCACCTTTTGCAAGTCAAAAGGGCGTTAATTCGAAGGGTAAAGAGCATGTATAAAAAATAAGGCGTGACTTTATTATTACAAGATGAATTGTTAGGACGAAAGAGGAGGCTATGTTTCACCTACCAAGAAATGGGGATTATGCAAATTCACTAAAAGTAAGTATTGTGCGATGTATATATTTTTTCTACTTTTGCAGTCGTAAATCGTAACAAATGAAAATACAAGGCTGACTTCATTTGCAGACACCTGCGTCTTGGTCTTAAGCCTGAGTAAACCCTTATAGATTCGTTTCCTCCGCTGTGAAGGTTGGGGGGAATTGTGTCTATTAATTAAAAACCATTTGTAATCTAAGTATATATGAACAAATTAAAAATGAACTATGAAAGGCGTGTCAGATACTACCTGTCCGCCACTCTCTTAAGTTCTTTGTTCTTATTCCCACCCACCTACGTCCATGCTACGTCTGTACATGGACAGGAGACAGTGGAGGATGAGGATAAAGATGTCAAAACATCTGTAACCGTTCGGGTTGTTTCCGAACTGTCACAAGAGCCGCTCATCGGTGCTGTCGTACGTTGCGAAGGTGTTTCAAATCCCTCGGTGACAGACATCGACGGTAGGTGTACGATTAAACTCAAGCGTGCTGCCGACCGCTTGAAACTAACGGTTACCTACGTAGGTTATAAGACCGTGACACGTATTGTTAGCGTTCCCGACAGCCACATGATAACCTTACAGTTGAAGGACGATTCCAAGCAATTAGATAATGTCACTGTCACGGCACAGAAACGACACACGACCGTCTTACAGCAGTCGTCAGCTATCAGTCAGGAAGCATTGGAAAAAGGTGGTGCTACATCCTTGGCAAAACTCCTTGAAACCATTCCCGGCGTTAGTTCTATCAGTACTGGAAACACGATTGCAAAGCCTGTTATACAAGGTATGCACAGTAGTCGTATCCTCTTGATGAACAATGGAGTACGATTAGAGAGCCAGAGTTGGGGTGCCGACCACGCACCAGAACTCGACTATACAGGTTCGAGCATGGTAGAAGTGGTGAAAGGTGCCGAGTGTATTCGCTATGGTTTCGGTGCAATGGGCGGTGTGGTACTCTTGAATGATGCGCCCCTACCCTATGAAAACAAGAAAATCAAGGTGAATGGAAACGTCAACATGGGTTACGATACCAATGCGCGTGGCTTCAGTGGGTCGGGTACTATCGAAACTGGTTATAAGCAGTTTGGTCTGCGCCTACACGGAATGTACACGAAGGGAGGCGACTATCATACATCCGATTACGTATTGAACAATACGGGATATAACACCATCAGTTTCTCAGCCTTAGCGGGTTGGCAAGGAAAGAAACTGACAGCAACGCTCTTCTCAAGTATCTACTATCAGCGAAGCGGAATCTATTACGCCAGTAAGATATCCGACCTATCACAGCTAATCAAGCGTTTTGAATACGGACGCCCTGATCCAGAGACCGTTAAACCCTTCTCTTACGAAATCAAACCGCCGTTCCAGCAGTCGCAACACGTGACGTTGAAAGGTGAACTGAAATGGGAACTTAATCCTAACCATCACCTCAATTTCACGCTATCTTTCCAAGAGAATCTCCGTCAAGAGTTCGAAAACCGAAAGAAGACACAATGGAGTTGGATTCCAGTGCAGGACTTGATGCTGAAAACCTATAAGTTCGACGTTCTTTGGCAAGCAAAATGGAAACTATGGAAGATGACAACTGATGCTGGTCTTTCTAATACCTACCAAACGAACTTCAACTATCCAGGTACGAAACAGCCAGCTTTCGTTCCTAACTTTGCAGCCCTTTCGATGGGTGGTTATTTCCTTCATAAGGCAGAGTTTGGTAAGTTGCAGTGTGCACTCGGTATGCGTTACGACTTCCGTGTGCTGTCGGTCAATGGCTATAGCAGCCTCAGCAACTACACCTACTACGACGACTTCAAACTTTATAGTAACTTCACGATGAGTCTTGCCACCCACTATCAGTTCAGTGACAAGTGGGACGCACGTGCGAATATCGGTTGGTCATGGCGTCCACCAGATATCAACGAACTCTATGCCATTGGCCTGCAAGACGGTTCCTATTGGGTAGTAGGCAACAAGAATCTTGCCAGTGAGCGTGGTTATAAACTCGTGTTAGGTACGAAGTATAGGAACACATGGTTCTCTGTAGAGCCAAGTGTCTTCTTCCAGCGTATCAATAGTTATATCTACGACCACATCGGAACAGGTAAGGACCGCTTCCACAACCATCCAAGTGGTAAGTATCCGAAGTTTATCTACGACCAAGACGATGTGAAACTCTATGGTGGTGATATCGAAGCAACCGTGAAGCCACTGCAAGGACTGACCTTTGTCGGCAAGGGAGAATGGATGTTTGCACGCAACCTGACCCATAACGACTGGCTACCTTTCATGCCATCAGACCGTTACGGACTATCAGCTACCTACGACCTACCGCTAACAAAGAATCATAAGTATCGTTCGTCGCTGTCGCTCTCAGGTATCTACGTGACCAAGCAGACCCGCTTTGATCCCGATAAAGACCTCGTTCCCGACTCGCCACCAGCCTATTTCCTACTGAATGGTACGGCTGAGTTCCGTATCGCGTTACCACAGAATAGAGAGTTGAAGTTTATGATTGTCGGTGATAACATCCTCAACGCACTCTATAAGGAGTACACCGACCGCTTCAGATACTACGCCCATGAGCGCGGATCAAACTTCTCTTTACGCACATTGTTTAAGTTCTAATTAGCTGAAAAAGAATATGAAACTATATAAAGACATACGCCTCATACTTGCCACGGCAGCAGTGGGACTTCTCTTCGGAAGTTGCTCTAACGACCAAGTTGACGATTTCTTCAAGAAGATTATACAAGCTCCTCCTTCCTCTATTGAGCGAGATGTGAAGGGACATGAGCAGATTTATGCGGTTCATGCCATCTTGAGAATGGGCTATAAGGGGGGAATGATTGGTGTTGGACCAGACGGAAACGACTCTATTCAAGCCTATAACACCTATCATCTCGTCAGTGGCTCGACCTCTATCCCAGTCATGCAGGAGATTGATATTGCCAAAGATGACGACGGACAGATGACAATTACGACAGAGCGCGACTGCTTTGATGTGATTGCTTCAGACGATATCTACTATGGATTGGAGCTGAAGTACTACGATCAAAACGGTATGCTCATCAACCATCAGTTCTCTGGTTATCCCTTCATGAAGGACAAAGACGGTTATAACGTTCCTGATGAAGACAACGCAACACTCCTTGTTCACCAGCACTTCTTCGGTATTGGTAACGCATCTTTGAACAAAGCGGTGGCAGATAGTAGTTCTGCAGGGCGTGGACAGGAGGTGCGTGGATTGCAAATGGCATACCCACGTTCGTTGGCTTCACTACCTACTTATTATGACCGATACACCTTTAAGGAGAAAGGTGGAGCAATGGAAGCTGCCACAAAGTTTTCAACTTCTAACATCTATGTCCCTGATGGCTACACATTGGGACAGAATTTAGTGCCGTTCGATAGTGAGTTGGCATGGAAGTCGATTGAGGTATCGGGAAAACCAGAGGCTTTGCAGCCTTATAACTTCGGTGGAAAGACCTATCATCTCTACAAAACTATTGATCCAATGGAGCTAAATAAGATTACGCCAGAGGTCTTTACCTACGAGTATCGTGACACAGATCCAGTGGAAGAAGAACTCGGAAAACTTTTTACAGAAGCTTATAACGATGACTTCACCGACCCAGACACAGAGGCACCACGCCAGCGTTATGGTCATACCGTGGGTTTACTGCATCAGAAACGCAGCTTAGACTTCGGCTCAGACATGGACCGATTGGGCTTTAAGGGCGTCATGCAGTTCCACAAATCAGACATTGCTTTCCAGCTACAGGTGCGCATCTGTCACATTCTTAACAAAGGACAGCAGCACGTGGGAGAGTCAGAAAAACCTGCGAAGTACTGCAATACGAACAATAGCGAGCATAGCTTCCTATGGGATTTCAACCAGTTACAACCGGGTTGGGATAGCTTTGATATCGACTATCCACTGTCTGTTCGTGTGATAGCCAATACCAAGGACGGTGAAGACAAGTGTTTTGAGGATGTTAAGCGATTCTATCCTGCTGCCAACAAGGCACAGCTCTGGCGTATGCTGACACAGCCACAAGACTTCTTCACACAGTACAGACATAACGTAGTATTGATGTAAAAACGAATTGGGAAGATGAATAAGATATTCAAGAACATTCTTTTATTATCATGTGTTGCCGCAGTTTTCACTTCATGTGACAACTTTGTGTTTGGCAATGTACATGTTGATTATAACGAAAACCCCTTAGAAAGTAAGGGATTAGCACGTAGCGGTGCAGACCGTTATGTAGATAGTCTGTCGAAGATAAAGGTCTCTGAGCAAGTGAATAACCCCGACCCAGACGGAGCCTTCAATGGTTGGGCTACCTGCTTGGCTATGTTTAAAGAGGGACACTCCCACGGTGACGGTATGATGCACGGTAACTTCGTCTATCATAACGCCCCTTGGAAACAAGAGGAGTTTGTCATTATCCGCAACAATACGGCAAAATGGCCTACGGTTGAGGTGCAACGCCAGAGTACGGTGACGTATCTTGAACAGAGCGATGGTAAGACTGGACCCGATTACATCCGTATCATCGGTGGAAAACTGAAGCGTTGGGGACTCTGTCTCTACTTCTTCGATAAGGAAGGTAAGCTGATGAACGATGATATTCTCGACCACTCTGATGAGTATCAGATATTCTTCACGGTGAGCGAGGTCGACGATAAGGGTAATCCTTACGAAGTAATGGACTGCCGTGGTACGTGGAAACCAAAGAAGAACAAGTTTGGTGACTGGAAGAAAGGCGGTACTGTCGACACGACACCAGTGCCTTCTCCGCTCTTTGCGAATAAGACCACGTGGAAGGAACGTGCCGAGCTGACTCCGAAGATATTTGAATATACCTATCGTGATACGTGGATTCATAACGCAATGGCTGACGGAGCGCGTGAGTTGTTCAACCAACGTCTGCTCCCACCGTTGACCCGTGAGGATGCTGACTGGGCGGTTGCACCCTACGACCAAGACCGTGTAGGACTGAAGGGACACTTCAATTTCGATATTGATGCCGATGAAAACGATGCACTTCATCAAGAGTGGCCATTAGAGATTACACGCCGTTTGGACCCTGCAACGGGTGAGGCAGGCCGTTATACACGTCCGTCTTACCTCTTGCCAAAGTTCTATCTATCTGTAAGAGTGATGAAATGCCCGAAAGGAAAGAAGGCGTTAATACCAAAGGACGAGTATCTTAACCGCCATTCAACTTATGTCTTCCGTAGTCCGTTCATCTGTTCGGAGGCTTACAACCCTGACGAGCCAAAGGAGTATGGGGCAGATTCAGAATGGAAGGAGCTTTTCCGCTTTAATATCCCTATCAAAGTGTTCTGCAGTAGCTTTGACACTGACCCTACAACCATCGACCCGAACGACCCACTCTATTTCTACTTAGGTCACGAAATAGGCTTGTCATCATTAGATGCGTTGGAAGCTTCGCAGAATGTACAGACCCACGGCATTGGTGGTGGCTCTGGTTTCGGAAACTGGTTCTTGTAACATGGACAGAGGGAGAGGACAGTGTCGTCGCTAAGGAAGTATCTATACGTCTGTAACTCACAATCTATTCCTCTCGTGGCAATAGTCCCTCCCACTGCTCACAATGATATAAACATAAATAGAAGAAAACAAATGATGAAAAAGAAGATAACTGCGTACCTGCTTCTTAGCCTTATGCTTTTAGGGCTGAACAGCTGTACGCGTAATGAAATGCCTGTGAAGCAATCCACTTCTAAGACAAAGTTAGACCACTTGATTATCAAGGAGGTGTTCTATGTTGGGCATTATTGGTATCGTGATGTACGTGCGTGGGGTATGAAGAATCTGAACCAAATGTACAATGACGATCAGTATATCGCTATCTTTAATCCTACGGATGAGGTGAAATATCTTGACGGATTAGCGTTGTGTGTCAATGCCATTGAACCGAGCAAAGCCATCCAGTTCGCACCGAAAGACGATTTCGTCAATCGTTATTATGGTGCATCGGGTATCTCTTATTTCCCCGGTAAGGGCAATGACTATCCTGTGAAGCCGGGTCAGACTATCATTGTTGCAAAGTATGCCATCGACCACAAGGCTAAATTTGAGGCAGAGTTAGAGGGCGAGGACCTGAGTATGTATGGCGGATTGAATGCCTTTTTGGACTTGAGTAAAGCCGATTTCGAATGGACAAACAGCAACTACGACCCCGGACAGAAGAATAATCCGAACGTTCCAGACATGAATGCAATCCTCACATCCACCGATGCCAGTGGCAATATTGGTCCTGCTTACGAATTCTCTCACATCTCTGAGAGCAACGGTATTGCCTTGATAAAACTGCCATGGACACCAGAGGAATTCAAGAAGAACTATGCCGAAACAAAGGATAGCAAGGGCTATCTGCATTACATCACCGTCACCAGTAGTGCCTTCGGTGACTTCTATGCCATAGAAGTACCCTTCGAATGTGTCATCGACTGCATCACCATCTGTCCTCGTCGTATGTTCCAGATGCGTCCAAGCAAGTTAGACAGAGGCTACAATGCCGTTACCGACGTCTCTTTCTCCAGCCTAAAACAAAGCGATTACCCCATCTCTTCTGGCCTTGCGCTGGTCAGAAAGTGGGATGGTAAGAAATACGTGGATGACAACAACACAACCGCAGACTTTGAAGTAAAAGTCGCTTCACTATCAAGACGAGATGAGAAGGGAAACGCAATAAAGTAAAGATTAAGAAACAGTTGCAAGGTATTAGAAGCGACTAAAGGTAAAAAGGTGAAAGGATAATAAGGCTGTATCAAAGTAAGAGCAATCTATTTTGGTGCAGCCTTTCACATTGAGTATAAGAAGCAAGGTCAATATCCAAACCACAAAGTTTAAGGTTCAACATCCAAAGCCTTCCTTCTTTGTAAAGATTATTCAAATACACGAAACGAGAAGGGCATTAATTGGCTTTCTATTAACGCCCTTTTGGCTTGCAAAAGATGCCCTTTAAGACCATTACTAACGCCCTTTTGAAGTACAATTAAGCACCTTTTACTTTACTATTTTATAACAGTCTGATTAACTGTTAGTTACTAATCCACTTTTTACACGTGCTTTCCTTCTTTATTTTAAACCTTTTGCTCGAAAATTTATAATGAATTTTGATATTGAACAACTTTGATTTTTGAGGTTTGAACATTGAACTTTGGCATTAATCATAATTGTGTTCATCTTCTCACAGAAGTTGTGGAAGTATGGCGGCTATAGATCTTTTTCTATGAGTATATGCGCGATGTGTACCGTAAAAATTTAGAGAGGCGGGATATTATCGACTAACGTAGGTGCCTTTAGTGTATAAAGGAGTATCACTTTCAGCATTCTTTCTCAGAACTTCAAGAAAACTAATAATTAAGAATAATTAATGCACAAAAGTATGTTGTATAAGGTGGAAAAACTATCTTTACGCTTAATTTATTCACGGATTGATAAAGGCGGGAAAGTTATATATAGAGATTGAGGCAGCTCCAAAGCCAACTATTACTCCAATGTCAAATCAGTTTAGGTTTAAAATATAACAGTAGTATGAAGAGATTAGCATTATATTTCGTAGGTCTGGTTTGCATACTTTGTAATTGTACAGCGCAGACGGTATCATCGTCGGCAAAAGATAATTCACAACAAAATCGGAATAAGCAATTACAACAAAACGCCAAAGGCCAGGAGTCTACACCAACTTACAGCATTATATCTGTAGAAAACACTTATAAACTTCGATGGACAGGTAAGGCTTTTACTGGTCTACACAAAGATAAAGCAAATACATGGCTTATCAAAGCAGTGGTGAAGGGGTTGGATGCTAAGTGGCTTAAGCATCCTTTTTCGATTACAACAAAAGATGTATGGTTGCTTAAAGACAGTCTACAGAAAGATGTAGTAGCAATCCTTGCCTTGGAGTCTGCAGAGGCGGGATGGAGTTTTCCTACCATCAACAAGGAGTATTTCATGATAGAAGAATGCGAGGCTCCCTTGTATGCTGTTCCATATTTTATAAACGGCAGAGTCTACATTATTTGTCTTACACCTTCATTTCAAATCAAAGGAGATGATATGTACCCCACTATTAATAGAAAAGAGCTGCAAGAAAAGGTATTGATGCCACTGATGCAGGCTTTCAAATAGGATATTTGTAGTGCATATCAAAAATAAAAGGTTCTTTCGAAATTTGGAGTGATAAAGCAAGCCTACTACATATAAAAGGCACACAGAGAGGGGGAGAGCACGGAGGTGAAAGCAGACAATCTCACGGAGGTGCCGAAGGCACAAAGAGCGACAGAGGCGTAGTGTACGTGTTGCTGATAACTCTGGTAATAAACATTTTAAGAAATCTTGCAAGCTACTGCTTTGTAATGAAGTAGACAAAATATTAATAAAACTCGCAAATATTCTCTGTTCCTCCACGCACCAACGGTGCCTCTGTGCCTAACGATTACAACGATATAAAACCTCTGTGTTCTCCTTTGCTCTGTGTGACCTATCTTCAAAGTTCTAATCTCAAACGGTATCACTCCATATTTCGGAAGAACCAAATATAACTCTTTGCATTGATATTTGCAAGAAAGTAAATGAAAAAGCAGCAAATGATTGCTCACTTGCTGCTGTATGGTAATAAGGTTTTCTATATAAGCCCTCAATGTTTTTCTTGTAAGTTTCTGTTCTTATTCATCTTTCTTTGTCAGGCGAACATACAACAAGCAAGAAAATACGGGTACATCTTTTATCCATAAGTTATAAATAGCAACGCCATCACCCGATATTATAGAAATATAGGGTAGGTGTTTAGGTAGAAGATTCTTTATTGTCTATTCTGGCTTAACGGCTTCCACTAGTCTATATTTGTCTTCTATATCCATCCATCTAGGTACAACCAATTTTTTGCCAAAATGATTCTTATATGCTTGTACCACCTTATTCTTCCACCCACTATTACCTAATTGTCTGGTTTCGCCATATAGTAGTATCGTTTCTTCCAAAGCAGAAATAAAATCTTCTAAGCATCTAAATGTAGGGTATTTTGTCTTAATCTTTGAATACCACGCAGCAGGACGAATTTTATGTATTTGTCCGTTCTTATACTGCACATTTACAGCCCAATTCTTTTGCTTATCCATAGCCCTACATATTTCCCAAACATTCTTTAACCAAATGTTTTTTATAGTCACTACGCCTTCTTCGCTCATTTTGTAAGCGAAAATAAGGTATTTGGTATGAAGCATATATGGCTTTTCTATGATTTCCCTAGCATAAGCCTTAAAATCTGCTATATCAAATGCTGGGGAAGCATCTGCATTGAAGGCTTTAACCTCTAGAAGGTTCTTTGTTTTGTCTTCCGATAAGTATATATCCGGCGGCATTTGTGAATTAACATTAGGCTTATAATATATGTTATTGTGCTTTAACCAACCTTCTAGCCATTCTTGGATTATATTACCAACCACATCACGTTGCCTAACAACTATATCCACATCGCCTAGATAAAAGCGAATCTGACCTTCTAATGAGGTTATTTTATCAACATTCAGCAAAGTATCAAATACTTCTTCTGGAGTTAAAAAGCGTTTTGTTGTATTCATAGATTTTATATTGATTTTAACAAGCGACTGCAAACCGCTTTGATTACTGGTACTACAACGGTGTTGCCCAATAAATCAAACCCTTCCTTCTCACTTACATTAAACTTATAGCTATCTGGATAACCGAATAATCTCAATCCTTCTCGTAATGACAGCTTTCTAAGCCCATCGCCATCAACTACAAAAAGTTTCTGCATATCCATTGCTACTAGTGTAGGAGCGACAGAAGAAGGATCTAGGATTTTATTTACCTCAAAACTTAATTTACCCGTTACTATGTTATAACCTTTGGGTAGTGAGTGGTCTTGTTCTCTTACGAATGTAGTTCCACCATTTGCAGTAGTAATCCTAACCTTCTTTTTAGGATGTTCATACACCAGATAGCCTTTATCGGTAAGACTATTCAGAATCTCATCTAAATCTACATCGGTATAGAAAGTAGCTATCATTTCCTTAGTAAGTGGCATCCCATCCATCCAATCAATACCATAGACTTCTGCCCACTTCTTTTTTCGTCTTTCAGTAAGAATTAGGTTTAATAGTGTTTTCTCTTTATCGGTTGTTTCTCCTTTCAAATCTAAATCCCAACTATGTATATTATCTTTACCACCTCTTTTGTCTTTGATGGATTTTCCATATAGTTCTGGAATCGTAAATTTTGAAAGAAGCAACTTGGTAAATTTACTTTCTACTGTCGGTTTGCCATTTTCTAATATATCGCCCAAAGTGGAAGAAATGATAGGAAACCCCTGAAGGCTAATAGCACCATTAAAAGTACCTACTATATAGATTCTTTTTCGCTCTTGCGGAACGCCAAAGTATTTGGAATTTAATACGGAATAGGTTACATTATAACCTATAGCTGTCAAATGTTTAATTATAGTGTCAAATGTTTTTCCGTTATCGTGATTCACTAAACCTTCTACATTCTCCAAAATGAATCCTTTGGGGCGTTTTGCCTTTAATATACGTTCTACATCAAAAAACAAAGTCCCCCTAGTATCCGCAAATCCTTTTCTACTTCCTGCTGCACTAAAGGCTTGGCAAGGGAATCCTGCACATAATATATCAAAATCGGGAATGTCGTTGGCTTCAACCTTTGTTATATCACCATTAATTTTTTCATTCGGATGATTCTGGTTTAATACGGATATAGCATAAGGTTTGATTTCAGAAGTAAATACACATATAGGAGTTATGCCAGCTTCATCACAAGCTAGCTCCAAACCTTTTCTAATACCACCAATACCAGCAAACAAATCCACAAATTTTAATGTGGGAAATGCTTGATTGGGGGATGATATGTTTTCGGTTTTCAGCATCTGATTTCTTATTATACCTTAATTCCGCAGCATAAATTCTTGTGAGAACTCCAAGTGTCTGAGAAACAAAGTTCTCAAAACACTTGGATATGTCAGAAATTTCACCTATCTTG
>ERZ773203.202-NODE-202-length-32172-cov-14.644269_pt1 | contig 32172 bp, 19 predicted proteins | sample MGYA00580529_ERZ773203 | MGnify/ENA primary metagenome ERZ773203 (study PRJEB29015, sample SAMEA2738176) | human oral metagenome | biome: human oral; feature: human-associated habitat; material: saliva | place: China | collected 2177 ... | reverse complement strand
GTTATGCCGACCAACAAGAGTATTTCTGATATATATCATACCATACATGAACAATTTAGGTTAGAAGCTTCTATTCCGACTTGGGGTGATGCTATTGTTTGGAGTGATTTACATAATTATGATCGCCTATTTACCAATCTTTGGGACTAAAATAGCAACACTTTTTGTCCTATAACCCTAACCTTAATTGTCACTACATTTGCAAGTGGCTAGATAGATACTTCAGCAAGTAACTAGCACATATAAAAAAGACGGTATTCGCAGTACCGTCTTTTTTCTTTTGCGTTAAGCAATGTTAGTTATTCATTTCCTTAGTCAATTATTATAGTACATCGGATACTTAATTTTGTAAAGTATTAGATATTCACTCATTATGTTTGAAAAACTCTTTCTATTTATAGTATGATAGCTCTATATGTTATTTTTCTATAGAAAGGAGCTCGTATGAGTAGAATTGGTTTCTCGCGAACTCAAATTTTAATTCTCGTCAGCGTTTGGCTAACGTTTTTGATTAGCTTTGTTATGCGCCTATCTTGGGCGTCATTGATGCCGATTGTCAATGAAGCATTGAATTTTACGCCACAAATGGGGACGACCTATTTATCCGCCTTTTACATGGGCTATGCCATCATGGTATTACCAGGTGGTATCTTAGCGGATAGAATCGGTTATCGTTATACTATATTGGTTAGTTTACTCGCTATGGCAGTCATCACCGCATTGATGAGTACCATTGATAATTATACCTATGGATGGGTGTTGCGTTTCTTATTAGGTATCGTATCCGGTCCTGTACAGGCCTCTTGCTTGAGTGCTATTGGGGATTACTTTGGTCCTAATCAACGTGGCGCAGCCGTTGGTATTTTCATGTCTTGTACCTCGCTTGGGGTGGCGACTGTAAATTTATATGCCCCTTATGTAGCCACTAATTATGGTTGGCAAAATGCATTCCTCTTAACTGCTATGTTGCCAGTTCTTATCTTTATACTTAGCTACTTTACAGTGCGTAAGCCAAGTGCTGAGATCCTAGCTCAACGTGAAGCGGAGGCTCATGTCGAAGCGGTTCCTGTAGGGAACAAGCCATCCATAAAGGAAAACTTGATTCACGTGTTAAAAAATCGCAATATTCGTTGCCTTGCGTTTGCGGGCTTTTTCGCTACCGGTGCTACATGGGCGGTGGCTCAATGGTCAAACTTGTACATGGTAAAACAACTAGGTGTTAACGCCATCTATGCAGGTCATGTTATGTTCGCTTTTGGTTTGGCTGCACTTATTGCAAAGCCAACCATCGGTATTTTATCCGATATTTTGCCGATTAAGAAAAATCATTTAACAGCACTCGTTATGTTCTTATTTGGACCGGCCTTAATACTCTTTGCGAGCACCACAAACCCAGATATGCTCTTTATTACAGGTCCAATTCTTGGTATTGGCGCATTCATGCACAGTGCGTTGACGAATGCTCTCGTTGTACAATCAGCAGAACCTCACTTGCGAGGTACTACGGCAGGTTTTGTAAACTTATTCAATCAAATCGGCGTTATGTTGGCGCCTATGATTTTAGGTAGTATGCTAACTGCAACTGGTAGCTATAAATCTGCATTGATGACCCTTGCTATTGCACCAGTTATCGGTGCCGTTGCCTTGTTCTTTGTAAGACTAAAAAAATAAATTTCCCTTGTGAAAGCCATAAAACAAACCCTCATCAATAACGATGAGGGTTTTCGTGTTTCTAAATGTTTTTGTAAATAATAATTAATGAGGACCTTGACCACCGCCACGGCCACCATCTCCGCGACCACCGCCATTACGACCGCCGTTGTCACGATTACCATCGTTGTGATGACTATCGCGATTAGGGCTATTAGGCGACATGTCAGCATGACCGCGTCCATGACCATTATCGTTAAGATTCCGGCTATCACGATTCTTGTTATCTTTAAAACCTTGAGGGCCAGGAGGTCCTTGTCGATCTGGAAGAGCAATATTTTGATTAGATGGTTGGAATTTACCCGTTTGAAGTGCATTTAAATTTGGTGAGAAGCGCCCACGATCACCTAAGCTATCTGAGTTAGGTCCGCCTACATGACCTGGTTGCAAGCTTGGCTGCATATTAGTTGGAGGTGCTGGAGGTGCTGGTATAACACGATCCATTGGCGTAGAAATAACAGCATCTGTAGGAGGCATGAGACCAAATAATACGGTCCGTGTCTGTTGATCGACTACAGGAGGGAATACTTGAGGTGGAATATATGGATTATCATATGTATAGGTAATCTTTTCCATCTCTTTAGACGTATTATAGATAAATTCTCCAATGCGTTGTGATGGGCTATTTGGCGCCGCCACATGTTGACCATAATCCTTTGCTAATCGTTGTTGCGGTAATGTATCGATAGGATACCCATTTTCCGCATAGAATGTTGGTTTTGATATTTTCCACGCAGTCATCGTTACCGGTGCATTAGGTTGTTGTCTATAAAATGTGAAGTTTGTATCATAGTCTGCAATTACGTTATTTTTAGTGTATAAGCTCAATAGTCGAGCTTGTACCGTTTTATAATTAGCGGCAGTCTGTTTTGTATGAATTGAGCTAAGGTCGACATACATATGCTCGGTGTCGCTAGAATACGCTAGCTGATACTGAGTGGGCTTTTGCTCTATTTCGTATTGTGATATGGCAAATCCCGATTGCGAGGTACACAATAGGGTTCCCACGAGAGCTAATAAATATTTCATTATAATTCTCCTCTCCATGTGAAAAAAGTGTACCATGGTGTACTTAAGAATACATGAAAATGAGTAACATATTGTACTTTATACATATATATTTTACAATGTAGATGAATTAATGTACAGGGAGGAATTTATGAATATAATATGTTTTGGAGATAGCATCACCCGTGGATATGATGTGAGAGAAGGTCTCGGTTGGGTTGAGCTATGTAGCGCCGCACTACCCGCATATCATATGGAAAATCACGGCATCGATGGACTATCTGTGCAAGGTTTAATCAATTATTTAGAATCCTGGTGTATCGACAAGTCCTATGAGGAGGATCGATATATATGCATTATGTGCGGTACAAATGATATTCTGCAAAATCGCGATAGCGACTACGTATATAACAAGCTCATTAAAGCCGCTACCATAGCTGGTGAAAAGGGGCATGTTATCATGGGCCTTGAAACGCAAATCGATAGTGAAATGGATGGTCTTAATCATGTGGTCGTGGATGTGAACCGTCGTTTGCAAGACTATGCTTTAGAACATGGTTTACGCACTATCGATTTTTATACGGTTCTTCATGAAGCGGATCAAATAGGACAAATTGTATTTGCCGGAGAGGTTCATCCAAATGAGCGAGGCTATCGCTTGATGGCCTATAAGGCATTAGAAACATTTACACGATTATAGTAGAAAAGAGCACGTTCCTGTAGGATGTGCTCTTTTCATTATCTGTAGTGCTCGACATAAGTCGTACACTGGAGGTCTATTATTTTTGTTTGGATGTTTTGTCAGCTGCAGCGTGTGCAGAAGCTGCGATAGCGTAAGCTGTGCCTTTCACAAGTTCATAAGTTTCACCACTGTTACCAGAAACCGTTACAGCTGCTACCGTATCATCAGTGATTGCGAACATAGCTGTTGCATATGGATGTTGTGCACCATTTGGTACGGTTACCGCACCGGATTTTACAACGATGAAACGACCGTTATTGTTGTATACATCGTAATTAGCAGCTTGTTTTACGCCATCATAGCTTTCATTATAAGCGAACAATGTGGAAACTTCGCCCAATGTTACTTGGCCAGATTGTTGCATAGCGCGTAATTTGGATGCAGCTACGGATGTAGGTTGTGTCATGTTAACAGTAACGCGTAAGGATGTGTTGTTTACGATGGCTTCTGTAATAACATTTGTTGTAAATACATTAGCGATGCCATTACCAGCACGGTTGTAAGAACTTGCAGTTTTTACTTGGTAACCATTTGTATAAGCTGGTAAATCGAATGTATAAGAACGGCCATTCAACAATACATCAAATGCGTTCAATTGGTTATTTCTGTATGTGGATACATAACCGCTGCCACTTTTGCTGAAAGTAAGTGTAGCTGGAGCATCTACAGCTTGTTGTTGAGGTGCATTAGGGCTTGGAATTGGATCCATGATTTGCATGCCTACAGCTGTTGTTTGTGGAGCCACGAAGATTGGGTCGCCTAATTCTTTGGAAACAGGCATTTGTTGGCTCATATCACCTGCTGTATATGGTACAGCTGGTAATGGGGAATAGTTAGGACGTGGAGGCATTGCTACATAGCTTGATTGTGCAACAGGGGCACTGTTTACAGGTGTGTATTGATATTGAGCTTGTTCTGCTGCAGCGCGTTCATAAGCGCGTGCATTTGCATCCATAGATGCGGCAAATGCAGAAAAAGAAACTGTTGTTGCTGCCAATACAGCAAATGCCGTTGCAATTCGTTTTGTATTCATAATAAAGACTCCTAATCTCACATTTTTACAAATAACACTTCATCTATGTTTCATTATACATGATGAGCGTTAATATGTAAATAAAATATAAACAAATTTAATTTTTTTAATTTTTGTAAACAGAATAAGGGAAAAATGAGAATTTGTCAAATACAATTTTAATATTCCATGGTGTACAATAGTATATATATTTATATGTCGTATAAAGTATCCGTGCTATATATTTTGTTTTAGGGATGATGAAATATAAGCAGAATTACTAAATATAAGCATTGTTGTGGGAGGTAGTATGAGTATTACCATGTATTATGGTCGCGCTGGTTCCGGTAAGACCCGTGCCGTATATGAACGCATTCGGCAGGTCATTACCGAATGCCCAGGTGACCCTATTATTCTGCTCGTTCCAGAGCCAGCCACCTATCGCGTGGAACGGGAACTTGCGGAATTTATGCCTCAAGGAGGCTTTACGACGGTCCGCGTCGTTGGCTTTGGTCGATTAGCCTATCAGGTATATCAATCGATAGGCAATGTAAAGGCTCAGCAACAGAGTATATCTCAATTGGGTAGAACCATGTTGCTAAGCCTTGTGATGAAACGAAAAGGAACTGAATTAGGTCTGTTGTCGCAAGCCGCTAAACGGCCAGAGTTTTCAGCGGTATTGCAAGGTTTATTTTCCGAGTTTCGCTCATTTCGCATTGGCCCTGATGAATTAGAAACTGGTGCACAGCGCGTATCAAATGGTGTATTACAGAAAAAGCTACAGGAATTGGCACTATGCATGTCGGCCTACGAAGAGGAATTGCAGCTTCATGGGCAAATTGATGGGGACCCTATCATGGACCTTGTTCATGCATTGCCACAGTCTCCATTGATGGAAAACTGTCATGTCTTTGTCGATGGATTCCACTGGTTTACACCGGTTCACTTTGAGCTGTTATATATGCTCTTTGATCTTGCTGTAGAATCTGTAATCACCGTCGATTTACCAGCTGACCCTAAACGTATATTGGCTAATAAAGGTCGTCATGGCATCTTTAATCGCTCCGTTGAAATCTTGGAAAATCTCCATAAGGAATATGGAACGAAATTGTCCTTTCAGTCTTTTACAGGGCATAGAGGGACACCTGTGTTGCAATCTTTAGAGGAAAATTTCTTTCACGGTAAGCACAATACTACGGCTGAACATATACCGCTTGTAAGCGCCTATAATCGAGAACGCGAAGCGGATTGGGTGGCTCGTGATATTCTTTCCTATATTGAAAGCAGCCCTAATGCGCGCTATCGCGATATATGTATTATGCTGCGTGAATCCGAAACCTATGGCGATACGTTGGAAAAGGTATTTACCCGCTATGGAATACCTCATTTTGGAGACCGTCAACGACCTATGAACAATCATCCGCTTGGAGAATTGATGACGGATTTGCTTGGTATCGTTAAGCATAGTTATAGTCGTGACATCATGTTCCGTTTATTGAAAACGGATTTGACACCTCTTACTCGCGAGGCCGTGGATGAGTTAGAAAACTACGTGCTCGAATTTGGTATTGATTATCTACAGTGGGAACGAGATAACTGGTCCTATATGCGCCGTGTAACGGGGCTTTCAGATGAAGAACAACCGGACGCACCGAGACATGCGCACGTGAATGCATCGAGACAGGCTATCATGGATATTTTGATACCTTGGTTTGATTTTGCTACGTCTAGCGATGCGCATACAGGGGCGGAATGGTGTAAACATATCTACAGAGTCCTCGAAGAATTACAAGTGCCTCAACACCTCTATGAATGGTCCTTAGAGGCTGAACGAGATGGCGATTTAGAATCCAAGGCCAGTCACGAGCAAATGTACACTGCGGTCATCGGATTTCTCGATGAAATGATGGTCCTCACCGATACGGAAACATTGACGTTAGATGAAATGATAGCCCTCTTAGAAGAGGCCCTCGATAATGTTCATTACTCCATGATTCCTCCGTCCCTCGATCACGTAGCGATTACCACCATAGAACGGGCGTACAGCCAATCGTGGCCTCGGGTCTATGTGATGGGCCTTAATCAAGGTGTGTTCCCACAAAACATGGGCGATGAAGGTTTGATCAAGGATAGAGAACGGGAAGCATTGGCTGAGGCGGGCATCGTTCTTGCGGAAGGCGCCTTGCCGAAGGCGTTTAATGAAAATTTCCTTCTTTATTTAGCGATGACGCGGGCCGAGCAGCATTTAACCATATCCTATGCAGGTTCCAATGATGAAGGGGAAGGACTTGAAAGTTCCCTCGTCATTAAACGATTACAATCCCTCGGTTTCTGTACGTCCCCTATAGAGGTTCCTTTCACCATTCAAGACGGCACAGAAGATGAATACTTATGGCGTCCATACCAAAGTCTATCCCTATTATCTGAACGTTGGGGCGCTTTGTTTAGCGGCGTACCTGTGTCACCACTATGGTGGGGCCTCTATAACTGGGCTCGCCATGATGGGGCCTACAGACCACGCTTAGAGGACGTGAGCCGGGGTATTCGCGATAATAATGATGTACCTGTTATTGCGCCGGAGTTAGTAACTGGTCTGTTCCTCAAACGGGGCTATATGTCTGGGTCGGTAACGCGCCTTGAAAAATATCGTCAATGTCCGTTTAAATTCTATGCTCAATATGGCTTGAAATTAGAGCCTCGTAAGGTTCGTTCCTTTGGGGCCCCTGAAATTGGTACCTTTTTACATGCCAATTTGGAGCGGTTAGGAACGCAACTATTATCCGAGCATAAGCAATGGCGCGATTTAGACGAAACGGCACAACAAGAATTATGTGCTCGCGTAGCAGCGGATATATTAGAAGAAAACCGTTATGATGAGGATGAAAAGACAGCCTATGATAAGGCTATTGAAGAGCGCGTTGTGAGAACATTACAGAAAACGGTATCGCGCCTTGTTGATTGGTCTAGCCGGTCCTCTTTCGATACGATGTATTTAGAACAGGATTTTGGACGTCCCAATGGATGGGACTCTATTAAGGTATCCCTTGGAGATGACCGCTATTTACGTTTAGTAGGGCAAATTGACCGCATTGATGAATATAATCGTGATGGTCATACGTATGGCATGGTTATCGACTATAAATCGGGTAGTACATCGGTTAATGCACAAGAAATCTATTATGGCCTAAAATTACAATTGATGACTTATCTGTTGGCATTAGAATCGGCTTATAAGAAACACCATGATCAACCGATGACACCGGCCGCTGTGGTGTATACGTATGTAAAAAATCCACGAACGCCAGCGGGTGAGCCTGTGTCCTATGAAGAGGCCAAAGCCTTGGCGGATACAAATGGGGCCCTTAATAATAAAGGGTATTTTACAGATGATATCGACATGTTGGAAAAGATGGATAAAAGTTTGCTCACCTATAAGAGCAAGGGCCCTTATGTGCCCGTTCGTATTACCGGGAAGGGAACCATCCATTCTGGGGATATGAAAATTGTTAAATCCTCTGGCGACTTTGATATCATGTGCCGCTATACGGAATCGATTATGGCGGACACCGGTTCTGCCATCGGTAAGGGTGAATTCCCCATTGCTCCGTATCAGTTGAATAAGGCCATCCCTTGTTCCTACTGCGACTACAAGACCGTGTGTCGCTTTGATAATGAGCGCAATCAATATAATTATTTGAGCGCTCTAAATGAGGCGAACGCTCTTGAAAAAATGCGCCATGCCCTCAATGGTTCATCTGGACAGACTGAGGCTAACGCTGATTTTTGTGAAAGTTCTAATACCGATAGCTCTATGACAGGAGGTGACGACAATGGGCGTTAAATGGACACCGGAGCAGGAATCTGCCATCATGTCCCCAAAGGATAGTAATTTAGGGGCCCAAACCTTGCTTGTCGCCGCTGCTGCTGGTTCTGGCAAAACGGCGGTTCTTGTAGAGCGTATTATTACGCGGTTAAAAGATATGGAGAATCCTTTATCCGTACAAGAACTGATGGTTGTTACCTTTACGAAGGCCGCTGCCGCTGAAATGAGCGCTCGTATTGGCGTCGCCTTAGCTAAGGCCATGGAATCCACCGATGATAAAGCGTTACAAGCGCGCCTAGAGCGACAGCTTAATCTATTGCCATCGGCACATATTTCGACATTGCACTCCTTCTGTCAGTGGGTGATTCGCTCTTATTTTTATAAACTAGATATACCTCCGACGGCCCGCATCGGCAACGAAGCGGAAATGGCCCTCTTAAAACAAGAAGTGTTAGAGAACCTTTTGAAAGAGGCTTATGAACATAATACATATGGTATTTTTGACCTATCTGATTTCTTTAGTGATGATAAATCTGATGCAGGATTGCAAGATAAGGTGCTCAGTCTCTATGAATTCGCCATGTCTCAATCGAATCCTGACGGGTGGATGCGCCATGCCGTAGAACCATATAAGGCCGCTCAAGAGCAGGATTTACGAGATACCTTATGGGGCCGTGCTATGTGGGACGACCAACAGGCCGAAATCGACCGCATTGCAGACCGCATCGAACAGATGGAACCTTTACTTGAAAGCCCTGTAGGTCCTAAGAAATGGGACAAGGTGTACCAAGAACAATTAGCCGCATTAGCCCAATTAAAAGGGGCGCAGACTTGGTCCGATATGGTCGACGTATGCCGTAACTTAGATACCTTTACAAAAGCAAGTTTTACAAGCCTTGGCAAAGCCTTAGAAAAGGGAGAAGTCGATGGTGCGTTAGCAGATGAATTTAAATCGCTAGGCTCTCAAAACAAGGATAGCTTAAAGGGTATGAAAAACGGTCTATTCCATATTGATGAATCCGTTCTGCAACAGCAATTTAAAGACCAATATCCGCTCATTCATAACCTTGTAGAATTGACTATCGCCTTTCACAAAGCCTATGACGAGGCTAAAAAAGAGCAAGGCATCATGGACTTTAGCGATTTGGAACATCTCTGCTTGGCACTCCTTGTGGAACCAGGTACAGAAGATGATCCACAACCATCCGAAGTGGCCCTTGAGTTACAGGATACGTTCAAAGAAATCATGGTGGACGAATACCAAGATACGAATGGTGTACAGGAAACCATTATTAACCTCATTTCCCGCGTGGATAATCGTTTTTACGTAGGCGATGTGAAGCAGGCCATTTATAGTTTCCGTATGGCGGATAGTTCGTTATTTATGAACAAGTATAATACGTATGGGCTCATGAATGATGCCGTTGAGCGCCGCATTGATTTGGCTAAGAATTTCCGGTCTCATGAAAATATTTTGACCACTACAAATTTCATTTTCTACCAAATTATGACCCAAGAGGCAGCGGAGCTTGATTATGGTGAAAAAGAATCGCTTATACCGGGCCGTATCGTAGAAGAGGCTCCATCCGATTGGGTGGGCGGTGCTGTAGAATTACATCTCTTGGATACGAGCGATACGAATCGTTCTGACGAAATCGATGGTGATTCCGAAACCGCAGGCGATGAACCGGAGAACAATGAGCGAGAGCTTGATTTTATTATTCAAAAAATCAAGGAATTGCACGCCTCAAAGAAACAGGTGCAAAATGCGGATGGCTCGTTCCGCCAAATTCAATGGCGTGACTTTGCCGTATTGCGTAGGTCCCTTGCTGGGTGGGGTACACGGGCCGTAGCAGCTATGCGCCAAGCCGGTATTCCAGCCGTTGTTAATGAACGAGATGGCTATTTTGAAGCGCAAGAAATCCAATTGCTCTTATCCTTGTTACAAATCATCGACAATCCTGAGCAGGATTTGCCGATGGCCGCCGTATTGCATTCAGGACTTGTAGGGCTTGATGCGAATGAACTCGGTGCATTGCGCCTTACCAGGGACGGCTCTTTATGGTCTGTTATGCCTCTCTATGCAGAACAGGCTCAAGATGAACGTTTGCTCCAATTCATCGCTCATATCGAGCGTTGGCGCACATTATCTCGCCGTCATGGTGTAGCAGATCTGTTGTGGGATGTTTACGAAACATTGGACTACGTGAACTACGTAGGCGCCATGCCGAATGGCCTCGTGCGTCGCGCCAATGTGATGGCCCTCTATGAACGGGCTAAGGGATTTGAATCCTCCGGATTCCGAGGGCTCTTTAGGTTCCTTCGCTTTGTTGAAAGCTTACGCGATAGCAATCAAGATATGGCCGTTGCCAATGTAGTTACCGAAGCAGATGACGTAGTGCGCCTTATGACCATCCACAAAAGTAAGGGCCTTGAATTCCCTGTTGTATTCCTGTCTGGTGTACAAAAGAAATTCAATACCATGGACTTCAATTCACCATTATTGGTCGATAAAAATGGCGGTATCGGATTAAAGGGCTATTACCCAGACATTCGCGTATCCTATCCGTCCATGCCGTGGCTCTATTGTAAATCCATCAAATCGGATGCTATGAAAGCCGAAGAACAGCGTATCCTTTACGTTGCATTGACACGGGCACGGGATAAACTATTCTTGACCGGATATATTAACAAGGAAATCAAAAAGGAAAAGGGCGTTGGCGCTCATATAAAACATGCGGCCTTGACGCAGACCCAAGCATTAGGTGCCGATCTAATCAAAGCTGGTAACTCCTATTTGCATTGGCTGCTCATTGCCTTTGCCCGTCATCTAGATGGGGGTGCACCACTTCGTAATATCATTGAACTCGAAGGAGAAACAAATTTTGACTTGCTGGACCGTCAATGTCAGGTAAAGGTAGAGATTCATGATGGTTCTCTTTATGGAGATTTAGATTACAAGGCGGATGTGGATGAAACGACCATCAATACGGTTCGCGTATTAGGTAAGGTAAATGATGTAGAATTGCCAGAGGAAATCGTACAGCGCTTTGCTTTCACCTATCCAAATCTTGTAGCCGCCAAGACGACGGCTAAGATTTCTGTTAGTGAATTGAAACGACGATTTGCCGAGCGTGATGCGGAGGCAGTATCGGCTACGGTATTAGATACAAGTATTCCTGCTATTAGTGAAATAGAGATAGCCGATTCCGTATTTGGACGCAAGCCGATGGCCATTGCTGACGCTGAGGAAATCGTAACGGGTGCGCAATGGGGTACATTGATGCATGAAGCGATGCAATGGCTACCTGTTAAAAAGTATACGCAAACATCCATGACAGATATGCTCGATTCATTGCAAGCAGAAGGTAAATTTAGTGATGAGGAACGCAGTCTATTAAGTGATCGTAGCTTATATGGATTCTTTAACTCTGATCTTGGACAGCGTCTCATTGCATCAAAACGAGTGGAACGAGAATTGCCGTTTAGCATGCTCTTTGACGGTAATCGGGTATATCCTGATGTAGAGAATGGTGAGCGTCTATTCTTACAAGGGATTATCGATACGGTCTTTGTAGAAGATGATCAATGGGTCCTCGTGGACTATAAGACGGACCGCGTTAAGAGTGGAGATGAGCTCATTCGTCGCTATAAAATACAAATGGACCTCTACAAAGAGGCCCTAGAACGATTGACAAATATGCCTGTGAAAGCAAGTTATATTTATAGCTTCCGCTTACATGAAGCGGTTCTATTGTAAGCATATATAAGACAATCGACTTAGCATAATACGAACCCCCTTTACTGGTTTATCAGCAAAGGGGGTTCGTATCGCTTAGAGAAGCGGTTTTTTCTTTTGATGTTTTGTCGGTGCAAATACCTTGAGGACCCGTGGTAATACCTCAAGGTCTACAGGCATATAAGGACCTGCGTCACCATCCATGTTGGTTGGTAAATTATCTACATCGCTTAATAGCTCAATATGAGCTTTTTTGACTGTTAATGTAGTGGTATTGCTAGAATTATAGATGGCACCACTTAGGATAAGAGGTAGAACCTTGAAGATGTCGAGGATGAAGTATTCCTTAAAAATAACGAGGCGCATATACCCATCGTCTACGGAAGCCTCTGGCATAAAGCGTTCAAAACTAGACACTACGTTGGTGAGTAGGGCTAATACAAGTGGTGATTTGCAAATGAAATCATCATCTTCCGTTTGAATGCGGTATGTATAGTCCTTTGTAGTGAAGAGGGCTTGACCGGCGCGCAAGAAGTAGGCCAATGGACCTAAGATGCGCTTTTCCTTTGGCGTTACCTCTTCGATAACCTTTGGAATGACACCGGCTGCAATATTATTGCAGAAGTATTTATCATTGCAGCGACCAATATCGATGGAGCGAACTTGGTTGATATCGAGGCGGCGAATTGCCTCTAATGGTCGTTGTGGAATGCCGAGAGCACGAGACATATCGTTGACGGTTCCTACTGGAATAAAGCCAAAGGTTGCTTTGAAACCGCCTTGAGCAATACCATTTACCGTTTCGTTAACGGTACCATCGCCACCCATGCAGAAAACGGCGTCAAAACCATCTTCACAAGCGGCCTTTGCAAAACGGGTTGCATCGTCGGCACCGGTGGTAAATTTAACTTCAATTGTGTCAAAAAGGGTGCTCAATTTCCACTGTAAATCAAGGGCGTATCGGCGTGCTGCACCACCGCCAGATACAGGGTTAATGATAACCAAACAACGACTCATAGGGGTAACTTCCTCACTTTTTAACTGTGACTATCTTGAAATTGACAGTCATATGTACGGGACTTATAATTATAGGGTATACAATTATTATATATACATGTGTTCGTATATAAAAATGCTTACATTCTATTATACTCATTTTAGGCGTTCATTGAAAGTATGAAAGCGTGTAAACATTAGAGGGGACCTAAGGCTAGAAATATGACAAAAGACGTGAAGGGTACAAAAGAACCAAAAGATGTGTATCATTTTTCCGCTGTAGATTCAATTGAACGATTGCCTTTAAGTGAACAAGTTTATGTGACCTTGAAACAGGCTATTTTAACAGGGGAGCTATTACCGCAAGAAAAACTAAATGAAGTTAAGATCGCAGAACAGCTCAAAGTCAGTGCAACGCCAGTTCGCGAAGCTTTCAGAAAATTAGCAAAAGATAATCTTGTTGTTATCGTGCCATGGAAGGGTGTTACTGTTAAGGCGGATACACCGGAAGAAATCGTGGCGCTATATCAATGTCGCGAGGTTATGGAAGGTTTGGGGGCGCGTTTGTGTGCTCGTCACGCTACGCCAGAACAAGTGGCAGAGCTTAAGGAATTATGCAAGGAAATGCATGCTATTGAGGACGCTACGGCACGCGTAGAGGTTAATAGCCGATTCCACAGCATGATCGCTCAATTCTCGGGCAATGATCGCGTTGTTGATTACTTAGCCGATTTCCGTGAACGCGTAAATCGCGATATGTATTTGAGTTCCTTCAATGCAGTGCGCACACACGATTGTGACGATGAACATGATCACATCGTAGATGCCATTGAACGTCACGACGAAGTGGCCGCAGAAAATGCGATGCGCAAGCATATCAATAATGCATTTATCTTTAAACGGGCTAATGCGGAATTACAAGACAAGAACTTGAACGAAGTATAAAAACTACATAGACATAGTAAAAAGGACCCTAGATAGGGTCCTTTGTTTTGCAAAGTCATATATAAGATATTGTAAGGGGTTTATCTTTTATATATGTTGTACGTGTTAAGTAGGAATTACTTTATCTTGTTAATCTAATTTTTGAAAGGTTATATAATGTTGCTTTAATTGAATAGAAGAGAGTGTAATAAAGAATTAATTTTGTCTCTATTCATATGAGGTCTATTGATTAGAGACGTTTTTTTAGTTCCAAAAAGCGCTGGTGTGCTAGTCGGAAAAATTCGACTCTTTCATAATGTTTTGAAAGATGTCTATTACAGGATTTATAGTCTTGCGTACGAAGATGTAGCAATTGACTGGTAGAAATATTGAGGCAATAAGCAATTTTAAATACTACCTCGATGGATACGCCTGATATTCCGTATCCACATTCTAATTTACTCAAATAGCTGCGACTAATGCCCACGACATCGGCCAATTGTCGTTGTGAAATGCCCATCGACGTTCGCAGGGTAGAGATTTTGTGACCCAAGCACATATACTGTTGCTGAAATTTTGGGTCTTGATAATGATTCCGTCGGTAGGCCGGCATTGTAAGTGTAGGATCCTTCATAAGACCTCCTTTCCGATCCCTACCTTGTGCTTTTAGTATACTTAGCAAATACATTGTTGACTAATACGTAATATGTGATAATTATTATGTATATATGATAATTACACGAATCGTTAATTTTATGGAGGCCTTTTATGGAAAAATATATAGCTATCGCCTGCGGCGGTGCTCTTGGTGCACTAGCGCGAACAGTGGTAGGAGAATGGGTAATGGCGCGGTTAGGACCTTATCCTTTTGGCACCATTACGGTTAATTTAATCGGGTGTTTAATCATCGGTATCATCTTAGGTGCCTATCTCTGTAGACCTGACTGGCCTCAATGGGTTCGGTTCTTCTTAGTCGTTGGTGGACTGGGTGCCTTTACCACATTTTCTACATTTGCCTTTGAGCTTTTACAGCTCTTAACATCTGGTGATGTTACAGACGTTCTATTCTATGGGGCGGTGCAAATCCTCGGCGGTTTAGCCCTTTGTGCCATCGGTATGTGGATTGCTAAACTCGTATGTGCGTAAATGCATATTAGCAGCCATCATTCATATGATATAGTAAATGTATTGCTATATATTACGTTTGATATACATGAAATAGAATATATATTGAAAGGTTAGATTATGAAAGAAATAAAAGTACAAGATGCAGTTGGACATGCATTGGTACACGATATTGTACGCATCGTCATTGGCGAGGTGAAAGACACACCATTCCGCCGGGGGCATGTGATTACAGAAGCAGATGTGCCAAAATTACTCGATCTTGGTAAAGAACATATTTATGTAATGGAGCCAGAAGATGAAGGGTTTCTCCACGAAGAAGACGTGGCCCGTGCCTTGTATGCTATCGCAAAGGGTGACCATATGCACGATGGTCCTATGGCACAAGGCAAAATTGAGGCCATTGCCGATGTGGATGGCCTACTCAAGGTGGATGTAGATAAACTATACGCTATCAATAGCATCGGCGAATTGACCATCGTTACAAAATTGAATAATACACCGGTGAAAGCGGAAGATAAAATCGCTGGTATGCGTTGTATTCCTTTATTGCTAGAAGAACAACAAGTAACAGCAGCTCAAAAAATAGGTGGACCTATCTTAACTATTAAGCCATTTGTGCGCAAAACAATGGGCATCGTTACAACTGGTTCTGAAGTGTTTGAAGGACGTATTAAAGATGCTTTCACACCTATTATCGAGGAGCGTTGCGCAGAATTTGGAGTGAAAAAAATCGCCCATGAAATCGTAACAGATAACACGGACGATATTGTGGCAGCCATCGATAAGGTGAAAGCGGCGGGTGCAGATATCATATTCTGCACCGGCGGCATGAGCGTAGATCCAGATGATTTGACACCAGGCGCCATTAAACGCTACGCTGACCGCGTTGTAACATATGGACTTCCTGTCTTGCCAGGTTCTATGGTGTGCATCGCATACTGTGCTGATGGTACGCCAATTTTAGGCGTACCAGGCGGTGTATTGTTTAGTAAACCAACGGCCTTTGATGAAATCGTGCCACGGCTCATCGCAGACGATGAAATTACAAAAGAAGATTGTATCTGTATGGGGCATGGTGGGTTCTTAGGATAAAATAGATTTAAAGATAGATTTTATCTTTATAATAGTAGTGTTTATACCTGAATAAAATAAAAAATATACCTAAAAAGGGACTGTAGCGAAATATGGTAAAACTGTATTTCGCTACAGTCCTTTTGTCTTATTATACAATTTCTTAATTTTATTATATATAGTGTTTGTGAGAATTATAAAACGTAGAAGATTTATGCATGGTTAAGTTGTCTAAGATAGAGATAATGTTAAAAAAATGATAAATAAATTTAATATTTTGTTGCAAGAAAAGTTAAGCTTAATATATAATTTACATATAGAAAGGAGAGGGATTTATGAGAGTTGTACGTATTGTAGCAAGTTGTATTGGCTTGCTAACCACATTTGGTACATTGACTAGCATGGCAGCCGATGTATCTACCCCTTTTATACAACAAGAAGCGGCCCGAGCCGATGCTTCGTTGCGTCAACGCGCAGAAGCACCAATGACTGGGGCCGCTTCGTTGCGTTCAGAATCAGCATATGTTGGTCTTAGTAGTGCTCCTATGAAGGCATTACCAAAGGAAGCGATTGCATTTCCTATAGACCATATTGTTATTACATCGTCAGAACCTGTATTTAGTAAATATAAGAACCGTTTAGAGGCGTATGAGCATAATCGAATCGGGTCAGACGGGGTTACATTCCTTCAAAAGCAATTACAAGAACAATTATTAGCAGATGGATATGTAACAAGCCAAGTGGTTGTACCTAATCAAGATTTACATTCAGGGGCATTAACCTTTGAGATTTTACCAGGATATGTTGAAGATATTGTTCTTACAAATCCAAATGCACGGACGAATTGGCGGAGTGCATTCCCTGTACGACCTGGCTATGTATTACGACGTCAAGCGTTAGAACAAGGAATTGATCAGATGCGTAGCGTGCCTGGTCAAGATATAAAGATGACCATAGAACCAGGTACCAAGCCGTTACATTCTATTGTTAAGCTTACGGTAGAACAAAAAGGATTTGTGCATGGCTCATTTATTTTAGATAATTCAGGATATAAAGCTACAGGAGAGTATCAAGGTACTGTATTTTTGTCATTTAGTCAATTACTGGGTCTTAATGATACGTTAACAGCTAATTTCACTAAAGATATAAGTCGTCATGATGATGGCCATGGGTCAAAGCAATATGCAGTTAATTATACGATTCCAGATGGCAACCGTACGTATAGACTATCTACGTATAAGTATAGCTATAATCAATTGGTGTTTATGCCAAATGCATTTCGTTCGGCTGGTACCACACAAGGTACAGAGATATCAGTAGAGCAGGTTCTAAATAGGACTAGTCGTTCAAAAACATCAGTTATTGCTAAGGTTAATTATAAGTCTCGTCATAATTATCTGGATGATGTAGAAATTGGTGTTCAAGAACAACATACTACATCGGTAGAATTAGGGTTATCTCATCGCCAATATAGAGGCAATACAGTGAGTGATATGTATGTATTTTATCGTCAAGGTATTAAAGGATTAGGTGCTAAGGTACGAAGTTGGGAAGGTTTGGCAGATAATCCAACTACACTATATAAAATGGCTGGGGTTGAAGGGCAGATTCAAACGGGAGTACGAATCGGTCATAAGCAAGATATATTCTCGATGCGTTTTAGAAGTCAATTTACGAATCAGCGCTTATTTACTACAGATCAGTTTAGTATTGGTGGACGGTATTCGGTACGTGGATTTAGTGGTGAAGAAACATTACGAGGGGACTCTGGGTACTATGTACAAAGTGAATGGTCATTACCATTTAGAAAACAACAAATCACTCCCTATGTAGGTATAGATATTGGTCATGTATGGGGACCATCCACAGAAACACAAATTGGTACTACTTTGATTGGTGGTGTCGTTGGTGTACGAGGCACTGTTGGTGACGCTGTTAATTATGATGTATCACTAGGGACGCCCATTAAGAAACCAGAAGGATTTGATACAGATACCCGTGTTTGGGCGTTTAGAGGAAGTTATCAATTTTAAGTGTTGTACATAGAGAGTTATATAGATACATAATACATATTGTTTTATATACTTAGGAGAGATACATAATATGAATATTAGAAAACATACGGCAATGGCCATTTTTGCTGCATTGCTTGCTACAAATTCTGCCCCATGGATTCCAATGGCGTTAGCCAATCCTGTTGTACCTGCTCAAGGTGCATTAGGGCCAAAAACAGAAGAGGCTCGTAATGGTATGACTGTAGTCAATATCAATACGCCTAATGATAAAGGTCTATCCCATAACCAATATGATGCATTTAATGTAGATACTAAAGGGCTTATTTTAAATAATGCCAATCGTCCTGTGAATACGGAGCTCGCAGGTTACATTATGGGAAATCCGAATTTAGTAGGACCTACAGCGAATACGATTTTAAATGAGGTAACAGGTACGGGTGCAACATCTATGAATGGTGCCCTTGAAGTAGCCGGCAATAAGGCCCATGTTATCATTGCCAACCCGAATGGTATTTCTGTCAATAATGGTACGTTTATCAATGCTAATAGTGCTACATTAACAACGGGAAACCCAATTATCAATAACGGTAGTATTACAGGCTATCAAGTACAACAAGGTAGTATCACAGTAGGGGAAAAAGGCCTTAATGCATCGAAAACAGCGCGCACAGATTTGTTAGCAGAGGCTGTTCAGCTGAATGGTAAAGTTTGGGCGAAAGATGCTCAAGTTGTGACGGGGAAGAATACTGTTTCGGTAGATTCTTCTGGTAAAGTTACGAATGTTCACAAAACTGGTGAATCTAGTCAAGTTGGCCTTGATGTAGCTGCTATTGGTGGTATGTATGCCAATAGCATGTATTTAGTTGGCACCAATGATGGCTTTGGTGTGAATAATCAAGGTGTATTATCTGCACAAAATAAGTTAACCGTAGATAGTACTGGCAAATTGCAAAATACCGGTACTATCGCTGCTACAGAAGCAGATATTACTACAAAAAGTTTTGAGCAGATGAATCGTGGTAAATTGTATGTGGATACCGCTAAGATTACTACCGATTCTGTTATTCAAAAGGGGAATACAGAGACTAAAGATGCCCCTGTTATGATTGCCCAAAAAGATCTATCTATAGCGGCAAACTCTATTGTTAATACAGATGGTAGTGTGATTAAAGCTGAGGGACAACTACAACTTGGTAAAACGATGGATTCTACAGGAACTGTGTCTGGTAAGATAGATCGTATTGTAAATACAGCGTCTACCATTGAATTTGGTCAAGGTGGTGCATTATATGCTAAATCTGTAGACAATAAAAATGGTGGCATTACCCTTAAACGTGTAGCGGTAGGTGAAAAAGAGCATGTTAAAAACGAAGTAGCACCATCCGGTAGCATTAAGCGATACCAATTATCGGAAGAACGAATCTATGGTCATGATGATGAAATTCCAAAAGATAAAGTAGTAGTGCACTCTTCTGAAAATCTTCAACTTTCAGTGTATGGCGATCCTAAAGATAGCTGGACTAAATATGAATATGATCGTACTCGTGAAAAAGATGTGGTAGATACATCTAACCCTGGGCGGATTATTTCCGGTGGGGATTTACATATGGATGTCGATCATATGACGAATGATGCCAGCCAAATTAGTGCAGCTGGAAATATAACAGGTACAGTAGGACACTATGAGCAAAGTAACCCTAAGGGTAATGAATATATTATTGAGGAAGGCACTGCCACAAGTTATAGTCGTCATCATAAAAAAGGGTGGGATACTACCAATATTCGTGAGGCTGAGTATAAGAATACTAAGGTAAACCCTAAAGATGTACCTGTTGCCGTATATGGCGGTCATGTAGAAAATAGTAAAAGTGATGCTACAGTAGATGTATCTTTATTAAATAGTATGAGTCAGTTATCGACAAATCCTAATACTACGTATGTGATTGAAACGGATCCAAACTTTACGGACCGGCGTAATTTCTTATCGTCCGATTACGTATTATCTCGCCTTAAATTAGACCCTATGAATATACAAAAACGATTGGGTGATGGGTATTATGAGCAACAACTCGTTATGCAAGAGATTATGCGTCAAACCGGTAAAAGTAGACTGCAATCTGGTCTTACAGCGGAAGAACAATATCGCCAATTGATGGATGCAGGGATTAGTGTAACACAATCTCAATCTATTGCATTAGGTCGAGGCTTAACAGAGGCTGAGCAAAAGAATCTTAAAGAGGATGTAGTGCTCTTAGTTAGTAAGGCTGTAGTATTGCCAAATGGTAAAACAGAAACTGTACTAGTACCGACTCTATATTTAGCACCAAATACCAAACGAGTAGATGGTGGCGCTAATTTACAGGCCCAATCCATTAACCTTTCCGTTGATACCATGCATACTAGTGGTAGTATTGTGGCGGACAAGGATGTAACTATTACAGGCAACACCATTCACAATGATAATGGACTTATTAAAGGTAACACTGCCACGGTTATAGCAAATGACGAAGTTCGTAATACACAAGGCACTATTATGGGCAACGATACAGTCTCTGTGTATGCTAAAAAAGACGTCATTAATGAAGGCGGTACCATTACAGAAACTAATGCGGCTGGTTCTACAAAGGTTACTGCTGGTCGTGATGTAATTAATACAGGCGTACAGTATGAGGCAGCTAATAGCAAAGTTGAGTGGAATAGTCGAAATAATCGACGTGAAACGATGACCGGTGTAGATCAAGGTCGTATTGGTGGTGCTGGTGAAACAACAGTAGTCGCAGGCCGAGATGTATCTATGGCGGCAGGTGTTATTACCTCTGATGTAAATACGCATGTAGCGGCCGGCCATAATATAACGATGAAAGCCATGAATGCTACACATGAACTGGAAGAACATCGTTTTGACAAGGGTAAATCTGGTGGCGGACATTCTCAAACGACTCAGTCTCATGACCTTGTTAACGCACAATCATCTGTGGGTAGTAGCATTGAAGGTAAAAATGTTTCTGTTGTAGCCTCTGATGCAGTACAACTTGAAGGCAGTCAACTATTAGCGGCAGATACAGTTAAGGTATCTGGTAATACGGTTGAACTATATACGGCGAAGGCAAATAGTACAGTCAATCATGTATACCTAGATAAAAAGAAAAGCTTGGTCAAACGTGAAAGTACCAATGCAGTTGATGATGTAACTACTACAGCTGTAACAGGCTCTACCGTAAGTGGTAAAGATATACAGATTACAAGTGCTCAAGATGTAACCGGTCAATCTGCTCAAATTATAGGCGAACATACAGTAGATGTTACAGCTGGTGGAAAGGTAGAACTTGGTGCAGATAAAGCGATTACAGATGGTACTAGTGTATATCGTCATAAGAAATCTGGATTACTTGGTAGTACAGGGATAGGCTTTACTATAGGTAAAGAAAAACACAATATAGATGAAGCTAACCATGAAGAATCTACTGTACGAAATACAATTGCTAGTACTAAAGGTGCTGTCACTATTAAGGCCAATGATACAGTTCACATTACAAGTGCAGATATTGTTGCTAAAGAAGGTGCTGTGTTAGAAGGTTCTGCTGTGACATTAGATGGAAATATAGATCACAACCATATGTCTCATGATGAACGCTATAAGAAGACGGGGCTTACCGTATCATTAGGTGGTGCAGTGGTTGATACGCTTACTAATGCAACACGTACTATAAAACAAGCTGGTGGCCGTGATGATAAACGGTTAGCTGCACTTGAACTCAATGAAGCACGTCAACAATTGCAAGATGGCTATGCGGCGGTAGATAAGGCGGTTAAGGGCGTCAAACTTCGTGATACTGATGGTAAAGTATTAAAAGACGCAAAAAATCATTCCCGACGTGGTCAAAAAAATATTGATGATGCGATAAATCTCTCAGTAAGTCTTGGTAGCACTTCTAGAAAACAAGGACAAGTGGTAGACACAAATACGTATCAAGGTGGTGCTATTGCTAGTGATAGTACTGTACATATTACAGCTCGTGATGCCAAGGATAGTGGTATTAATATAACTGGTGAAACAGTAGAAGCTAAAAACCTAGTATTAGATAGTGCTAGTGATATCAACCTTGCAGCGGGTAAAAATACTGTAGATGTTAAGAATACTTATAAAAGCAATGGATGGAGTGTCGGTGCTGGTATTAGTTTGACTGGTGGCGGACTTCTCGATATTAATGCGAGTGGTAATATGGCTCGTCAAAATGGCGATACGCACCAAGAAAGCTATGTGCCAACGACGATTAAAGCCGCACAATTAGCACAACTTAAAGCAAAGCGAGATACTACTATTACTGGTTCTACTGTATCTGGTAAGAAAGTTGAAGTTGATACAGGTCGAGATTTACATATTCAGAGTTTACAAGATGTAGATAACTTTAAAGAACACAGTAAGTCTGATGGCTTCTCTATTTCCTCTGAACCTAATTTCAAGGATCCAACTGGTAGTATTAGTGCTAGCGTAGGCTCTAAAGGTAAAGCGAACTCTATTACTCAATCTGCTATTTCTGAGGGTATACTAACAGTAGATGGTAAAGAAATTGATACTAGGACCATTAATACAAATACCGAGAATACATTACATCAATTAGATAAGATTTTTGATAAAAAGAAAATTGAAGAGCGTCAGGAGCTAGCACGTTTATTTGCTAAAAATGCTTTCAAAGAAGTACATCGCTTAAGTGATAAATATCATTGGAAAGAAGGTGGTCCAGAAAAAGTAGCTTTACATGCTGCAATTGGTGAGATTACTGCGCAATTGGCAGGCAATCCAAATGGCTCTGGTGCTGTGGCGTCTGGTATTAATGAATTAGCTATTAAAAAGATTATTGATAAGGTGGGAAAAGAGCATCCGGATCAAGCACAAATACTAAGTGCTACTTTTGGTGCGACGGTTAATAAATTATTAAATAAATCCGCTTTACCAGGGGCCGGAGTTTCTAGTTATGGCACTAAGTGGAATTATGAAGGGGAGCAGCTTTTAGTCATGTAGCAGATACTGCATTTAGTAATATTAAAGATGGTGTAGCACCTACACTTTCAGAAACAGAAGCAAAAAAAGATTTTGATAAGTGGTATGAGGACGCTTTGCATACTACGGAGTAGTTTTGGATTCTTATATAGGAGAAAGTGATGATAGTAGTCTTTGCAGGATTTTTAGCATTTTTATTTTGTATGTATTTTATTAAAAATCCTTATTTTACAGTAAAAAATATTAAAATTAAACGCTCAAAATCTTTGTTAATTACAGAGCTTTCTATAGGTGTGATGATTTTTTTATATATTATTTTTGCAGGGCATTTAGGACTGGTTCGGTTTTTATTAGAAATGATAGCTGTAATTCTGTTTTTGTTAGAAATGTGGTTAAGAGTTCCTGCTATTGAATCGGATTTTAGTTTGTCTTCTGACGAGAAAGTAATGCTTAATAAAAAAGCTAAAAAAGATTTTTACTCTATATTGCCAATATTTTTTATTGTAATATGTATGTTTATTTTTAATTATCTAAAGACTCTTAAATAAAACAGAGACTACCAGTTGCTCATAAAGTATTAATAATCAATAGAATAAGAATGCCACTTATACGAATTATGCGGATTTGGTATAGGTGGTATTTTTTATAGTAAATTAATAAAAATCAGTATTGTTTAAAATCTAAGCAATTCTATTAGAATCACCAGATTTTAACGAATTTATGAGTGTTTTATGATAAAATAAAAGGTATGAATACTTCAACAACTCGGTCTATTACCTACAATGGTGACACAATTGAATATGAGTTAACAATCAAGCGTGTAAAGAATATAAATATGCGTGTGCACAAGGATGGTAGTGTCCATGTTTCGGCGAATGCTTATGTACCAGGTCATCGAATTGATGCGTTTGTTATTGAAAATATACCCTTTATTGAGCGGGCTCGTTTTAAATTAGAAGCATTAACGGCACAACGGATAGAAGCATTGCAATATGTAACGGGTGAAACCGTATCTATTTTAGGCATGCCTGTTTCGCTAGAGGTAGTAGAAACATCTGGCAAACCGCATATTAAGTTTGATGGGTCTAATCGCATGGTGATGTTTGTTAAATCTGATTACACCTATGAAGACAAGCATAAATTAATGCAAACCTTTTGGCGCCAGCTAGGGGAAAAGGTGTTTACCCATTGGGCGAAGGTCGTATATCAACGCTTTCACCAGCAACATATTGATGTGCCCATGCCAACGGTAAAGCAACAGCGCATGAAGAGTCGTTGGGGTTCTTGTACGCCATCAAAGCAGCTCATTAAGATGAATATGCGTTTATTAGAAGGACCTCAGGCCTATATTGAATACGTTATGGTCCATGAGTTTGCCCATTTCAAATACTTGGATCATTCCAAGAACTTTCACAATTTAGTAGCCCAATTTTTACCGGATTGGAAAACCCGTAAGAAATCATTAAATATCTATTTTGCACATAGATCGTAAGGAGGTGTACCATGAAGCCATTTGTACATTTACATAGTCATACGGAATTTAGTTTATTGGACGGCATCAGCCGTTTGCCGGATATGGTGCGCCGCGCGAAGGAACTGGAACAACCAGCCCTTGCCATTACGGACCATGGCAATATGTATGCAGCCATCTATTTTTATAAAGAATGTGTGGCACAAGGCATCAAACCGATTATTGGGTGTGAAGTATATGTCACAGAAGGTAGCCGCCTAGATAAGCCAGAGGGGCGCAGCCGTGAACGTCTTAAGCATTTGATTTTATTGGCTGAAACGATGGAAGGCTATCGAAACCTTGTTAAAATCGTATCGAAAGCCTCTACGGAAGGTTTTAATTATAAGCCCCGTGCTGACCATGATTTGCTGCGTCAATACAGCAAGGGAATCATCGCCCTTAGTGCGTGTATTCAAGGGGAAGTGCCACAATATATCTTGCAAGATAATATGGAGGGAGCCCGCCGTGCTGTTGAGTGGTACATTGAAACCTTCGGTAAAGACAATTTCTTTTTAGAAATTCAAAATCACGGTTTACCTGAGGAACTACGTGCTCAGCAAGTGCTATGCCAATTAGCTGACGAATATGGCCTAGGCATCGTGGCGTCCAATGATTTCCACTATGTTATGAAAGATGACGCTGATGCTCAGGATATCCGCGTTTGTATTCAAACGGGCCGACGTCGCGCCGAAGTAGATCGTTTGAAATTCCCTAATGATGAGTTCTATCTCAAATCTGGGGACGAGATGGCGGAGCTCTTTGGTCACATCCCTGGGGCCTTAGAAAACACATTAAAGATTGCAGACCGATGCAATGTAGAATTTAATTTTGATGAACACCATTTGCCACACTTTGATGTGCCTGAGGGAGAAACGTCTAAGACTTATTTACGCAAGGTCTGTGAACGAGAAATACCTCGTTTATATGGCGATACATCTGATGAGCTTAAAAAACGCCTCGACTACGAACTCGATGTTATCGGAACGATGGGCTTTGAAGACTATTTCCTCATCGTATGGGACTATGTGCGTTACGCGCGTGAACACGATATCCTTGTAGGACCAGGTCGTGGTTCTGCAGCTGGTTCTGTAGTAGCTTATTTATTAGGTATCACAGGCCTTGACCCATTACAATACGATTTGCTCTTTGAACGATTCCTCAATCCAGAACGGGTAAGTATGCCTGATATTGATATTGACTTCTGCTATGAAAAGCGGGGCGAAGCTATCGATTACGTAACGCGAAAATATGGACAGGCTCGTGTGTCTCAAATCATCACCTTTGGTACAGAAGCGGCCCGCGCCGTTATTCGTGACGTAGGTCGTGTGCTCGATTTACCATTAGCCGAGGTCAATCGTATTGCGAAGATGATTCCTAATGAATTGGGTATTACCTTAGAAAAGGCCTTAAAGGGTAAAGATTTAAAAGCCTTATATGATACAGATCCTAATGTAAAAGAGTTATTTGATTTCGGTCAAAAACTAGAAGGTATTGCGCGTAACTCATCTACCCATGCGGCTGGTGTCGTAATTTCTGCGGACCCTCTAGATGACCATGTGCCTGTACAGAATTCTAATGAAGAGGGGTTTGTCACTCAATATGATAAGGATAATATCGAGGAATTAGGCCTGTTAAAGATGGACTTTTTGGGACTCCGTACATTGACTGTTATGGGGGATGCCCTTAAGCTTATCAAGGCAAACCGAGGGATTGACCTCGATTTAGATGCCATCCCATTAGATGATAAAGAGGCTTGTGAGCTCCTTACTAAAGGCGATACATCGGGCGTATTCCAGCTCGAATCCGATGGGATTACCAAGCTCGTTATGGATTTGAAACCTGAGCATTTTGAGGATTTAATTCCTCTCGTTGCACTCTATCGCCCAGGTCCTTTGGGATCTGGCATGGTGGCGGATTTTATTGACCGCCGTCATGGTAAAAAAGAGGTGACCTATTTACATCCAATTTTGGAACCTATTTTGAAAGATACGTTCGGCGTTATTCTCTACCAAGAACAGGTTATGCAAATTGCGTCTGCCATGGGCGGTTTCTCCCTTGGTCAAGCGGATTTGATGCGCCGTGCGATGGGTAAGAAAAAGGAATCCGTCCTCAAGGCGCAGCGTGAATCCTTTATACAAGGTTCTATCAATAATGGCATCGAAGAGTCCATTGCAAACGAAGTATTTGACTTGCTCGTTTACTTCGCAGGCTATGGCTTTAATAAATCTCATAGTGCGGCCTATGCGTATATTGCGTACCAAACGGCATATCTCAAGGCACACTATTTTCCAGAATTTATGGCCGCTACCATGACAAGCTTTATGCAAAATATGGATAAGCTCACCTACTATATCAATGCTTGTAAAAAACATAATGTGCAGGTCCTCGGTCCCGATGTAAACCATTCCTTGCGTAGCTTTGCTGTACAAGGTGATGCCATTCGCTTTGGCCTTGGGGGCATCAAGAACGTAGGGGATAATGCCATAGATCGACTCATCGCTGAACGTGAGGCCAATGGTCTCTATACGAGCATTACTGATTTTTGTCGTCGCGTAGATAGCAAGGTCGTTAATAAACGGTTGCTTGAAAGCTTAATTCGCTGCGGTGCTATGGACGGATTTGAGGAAAACCGCAATCAGTTATTGCATATGTATGAAAGTGCACAGGCTGTAGGGGCTAAGCAGCAAAAGGATGCTGCCATGGGGACCATGAGTCTCTTTGGTGAAAGCTCGGATGACGTCGATATGATTCCAGTACCTAATCTACCTGATTTGTCGGAAGATGATAAATTGAAGGATGAAAAGGACTACACAGGATTCTATATTACGGGCCATCCATTGCAAGGGTATAACAAGGAATTGAAAGGACTATTCGAATTAGGGCAGCTCCTTGAGAATCCAGAACGTTTTGATGGTCAAACGATTACCTTTGGTGGTCTCATTGCGGAAAAAGGGGATAGACCAACAAAACGAGGCGATGTCATGAGTATACTTCGCATCGAAGATTACTCTGGTTCGGCTCAAGTGGTAGCATTCCCGAAGGTATTTGCACAGAGTCAACAATTCTTGGCTGTCGATATGGTCGTTAAGGTACGAGGTCGCGTTGATGCGGATGAAAAGGGTGTGCAAATTATTGCTGATCGCATTGCACCATTAAAGGTAAATTACAACAATGCACGACAAATTAACATCCATATTCGAGGTGCCTATGATACGCCAGAGAATAGCAATGCGTTGAAGGAAATACTTTCACAAGCAGAAGGGCAAGTCCCGACAGCATTATATTTACACAAACAACGAAAACGAATTAATTTATCACCTCAATTATGCTTTGCACCTACAGATGAAATCATCGCACGCATTGAAGCGGTGTTAGGTGAAGGTGCCGTAGAGGTGCAATAGAGTATATTAAATACCATCCCATTTAGGAGGATATATGAAACGTACAAAAATCGTATGTACCGTAGGTCCGGGCACGGATAAGTTCGGTATTTTAGAAGATATGATGCGCGCCGGCATGAATGTGGCTCGTTTTAACTTCTCTCATGGTTCGCATGAAGAGCAAGCGGAGCGCATGCAAATGGTGCGTGATGCGGCGATGATTGTCAATAAACCAATCGCATTATTGCTCGATACAAAGGGCCCTGAGGTTCGTCTAGGACTGTTTAAAGAAGGCAAGGTATTCCTCGAAGCAGGGCAACAATTTACATTGACTACGGATGATGTAGAAGGCACGTCAGAGATTAGTACTGTAAACCATAAAGGTTTAGTAGGCGATGTGCACGTTGGCGATACGGTTCTCTTAGCTGATGGCCTCGTTAGATTGACCATCGATGCCATTGAAGGTAATAACATTATTACGACCGTTCAAAACAGCGGCGAAATCGGCAATCGTAAACGGGTGGCCGTGCCAGGCGTAGCGCTTAGCCTACCACCTGTATCCGAGCAAGATGAATTAGATTTGCGTTTTGGCTGTCAACAAGGTGTGGACTTTGTGGCCGCATCCTTTATGCAACGCTCTAAGGATGTAGTGGCTATTCGCCGTATCTTGGAATCTGAACAAAAGGATATTAAGATTATCGCCAAAATTGAAAATGCTGAAGGGGTTAATAATATTGATGAAATCCTCGATGTAGCAGATGGTCTTATGATTGCCCGTGGTGATTTGGGCGTAGAAATTCCAGCCGAAGAAGTACCGGTATTGCAAAAGATGATGATTGAAAAATGTAATCGTCTTGGTAAACCTGTTATTACGGCTACGCAAATGTTGGAATCTATGATTCAAAACCCTCGTCCTACGCGCGCCGAAGCGAGTGACGTGGCAAATGCCATCTTAGATGGCACCGATGCGATTATGTTATCTGGTGAAACTGCTAATGGCGCGTATCCAGTGGAAGCTGTTACGACCATGACGCGCATTGCAGAGGTTACGGAGCAATCCGTCATTTATGATCATAAGAGCAGAACGCAGGAAAGCGATGATGTGACAACCACTGAGGCTGTATGTTTGGCTAGCGTACGCGTTGCCAGTGATCTAGGGGCAGCAGCGATTTTGACATGCACCGAATCTGGTCATACTGCGATTAGTGTGGCTCGGCACCGTCCTGATTGTAAAATTATTGCCATTACACCGCATGATGAAACAATTCGTCGTATGCAATTGTGCTGGGGCGTTGAAGCCATCAAGGGACGTGAAAATATCAACTCTGATGAAATGGTAAAACAGGCGATTACCGGTGCTCTCGGGGCGAATGCCATCAACTCTGGTGATTTAGTTGTCGTTACCGCTGGCGTACCTTCTGGTTCTACAGGTACTACGAATATGATTCGCGTTCATATTGCAGGCAAGGTGTTGTTATCTGGTAATGGTATCCTACGTAAATCCGCTACGGGTCGCGTATTTATTGCAGCTAATCATAAGAATGATTATGAAAGTTTCCAATCCGGCGATATTCTTGTAGTAGGGACTATGGAACCAGAATTGATGAATATTGCTAAACGCGCTGGCGGTATTATTTCTGTTGAAGATGGATACACATCGGATAGCGCTATTGCAGGCATTACTTATGGTATTCCTGTCATCTTAGGCGCCAAAGACGCTTATGACGTATTGCTTGAAGGCGCAGAGGTCACCATCGATGGCGAACGAGGCAAAGTCTTTGCAGGCATTGCGAATGCTAGATAAGCAATATATAATGTAAATAGGTTGGTCATAAAAAAGGAGTACGACTATGGATGATAAAGAATGGCGTACCTTTGTAACTGTTGCAGATGAAGGCAATATGACAAAAGCAGCTGAAAAGCTATTTGTTTCGCAACCTGCTTTGAGCTATCGGCTGCGTCATTTAGAGGATAGCGTAGGGTATTCCTTGGTGCTTCGTACGACGGAAGGAATTGCATTGACCCCACAAGGTGAAATCTATTATGACTATTGCAAACGCATGCTGCATGATAGAGAGGCCTTAGACCATGCATTGACATCGTCTACTGGTAAGATTCAAGGTACCTTGAAGATTGCATCATCCATCAATTTTGCAGATTATGAATTACCAGCTTTGTTGAAATCGTTCCGCGAGCAGTATCCAGATGTGCATATTCAAGTTAAGACAGCTTTCAGTCATCAAGTGGTGAAAATGTTTAATACTGGTGATTGTATGGTTGCGTTTGCGCGCGGTGGCTATGAAGTGTCCGGCAGTTCAGAACTGTTGTTGGAAGAACCGTATTGTTTGGTGTACAAAGAATTAGTGCCACCAGAATCGTTAGAGAAGGTGCCATTTATTCGGTACCAAACCGATGCGTCAGTTGCCAATATCATTGAAAAATGGTGTGCCGAGCATTTTGAGGCACCTCCCATTGTGGCGATGGACGTCAATTCCATGAGTACCTGCCGTCACTTTGTGCGGGCTGGGCTCGGGTGGTCTATCTTAACCTATATGGGGCTTGGATCTTGTAAGGATAAAGATATTTACGTTAGCCCATTGCGTAGTAAGGATGGAACGTATATTACGCGTGATACCAATATGGTATACACAAAAGAGTCGGCTAATTTAATTGCCGTTAAAACATTCATAGAGTACGTACGAGATTACTATAAAAAACATACTGTTGTAGATGATAGTATTTTTAGAGAGTATCAATCATAACATGTAAGTGCATGTATACATCTTATTATGGTGTATGCATGCATTTTTTTCATTTATGCTTAAAATTCTATGAGAAAAATGCATAAAAAGTATGAATGACAGTTATAAAATTTTTTATGGCCCCTATAAAGGTAATCTATTTTTCAGAAAATGATTATCAACGTATAATGAAAGCATACTAGAACAAGAGTTCATAAGTAATAGTCGCGTATTACGAATTACTTGGGTAGTGTTAGGATGAACAGTATATGCCTATGTTTATAAGAAAGGAAAAAACATGGAAAGACTTGTAAAATTAGCCGTTATCGTGCTAATTCCAATTATCCTCTGGTTTACAACTCCACCAGAAGGGCTTTCTGCGGAAGCGTGGCGCCTCTTTGGTTTCTACATCGCAGGTATCTTAGGTTTGATTTTAAAACCATATCCAATTCAAATTATTTTATTATCCGTATTATCTGCTTCTGCATTATTCATGGACAATGCAAAAGATATTTTGGTAGGTTACGGCTCCACAGCATTGTGGATGATCATCGCTGCGTTCTCCTTGAGCGTTGCATTTGGTAAAACTGGTCTTGGTCACCGTGTAGCGTACCACTTAATCCGTGCATTCGGTTCCACAGTATTGCGTTTAGGCTATGTAACAGCGCTTCTTGACTTAATCTTGTCTCCAGCAACACCTTCTAATACAGCACGTGCAGCTGGTATCGTATATCCTATTAACTTATCCATTGCAGAATCTATTGGTTCTTATCCTGGTGATACTGCAAAACGCGGCGGTTCCTTTATCTTGATGAATGGTTACTTCGTAACAAAGATTACGTCCTTTATGTTCTTAACAGCTATGGCTCCTAATGTGTTGGCACTGGATTTCGTTACTAAGATTACAGGCCTTACTATGAACTGGGTCGAATGGGCAGTGGCTTTGGCCATTCCTGGCCTTGTAATGTTGATTTTTGTTCCTCTTGTAGGCTACTGGATTGACCGTCCTGAAGCTGTAAAAATCGACAATAAGAAATTGGCAGACGAAGGTCTTGCAAAATTAGGACCTATGAAAATGTCTGAAAAAATCTTGGCTGTTGTATTCATCCTTGCTCTTCTTGGTTGGGCATGGCCTTCTATTGGATATTTTTTCCCAGCTATCGCTTTTGATTTGAGTCCTACAGCAGTAGCATTAGTTGCTATGACTGTTGTTTTCTTATCCGGCATCATCACATGGGAAGATATGGTTCAAACAAAAGCTGTTTGGAACACATTCATCTGGTTCGGTGCTATCCTTGGTTTATCCACAGCTTTAACAAAAGCTAAATTCTTTGCTTGGCTTGCTACATTCATGCAAACCAACTTGGCACT